>Ga0181421_1000011_pt1 | contig 49805 bp, 55 predicted proteins | sample 44SPOviralmetaG_FD_130146 | JGI IMG/M metagenome (GOLD analysis project Ga0181421, IMG submission 130146) | Marine viral communities from the oligotrophic San Pedro Time Series (SPOT) site, San Pedro Channel, CA, USA - 44 SPOT_SRF_2013-06-19 | ecosystem: Environmental > Aquatic > Marine > Strait...
ATTATATATATAAGACCAAACACCAAAACACCTATGACAATAAACGAAAAGTTATCAACTATTCAGACAAAGTTTAAATCGAAGAAAAGTAGATTTAACTCCTTCGGCAAGTACAACTTCAGATCAGCCGAAGACATTCTCGAAGCAACTAAACCCTATTTATTAGAACTAGGAGTATCAGTAACAATTAACGAAACATTAATTGGTAGCGCGCCAATGCCTATATTAGAAAGTAAAGCAACTATATCAGATGGTAAACACGATATATCTGCAACAGCTTTAGTAGGTGTTGACTTACTACAAAAGGGTATGCAAACTCCACAGCAATTTGGCTCAGCAAGTAGCTATGGTAAAAAATATTCTTTAGGAAATTTGTTTCTAATTGATGACACGCAAGATAGTGATGCTAGTAACGACCACAGTAAAACACCAATGAACGCTACGCAAATAGCTAAAGCAAAAGACTTCATTAAATCAGGTGGTAAATTAGAAGCTATCAAAGCTAAGTATGTTTTAACCAAAGAGGTAGAACAAGAATTAACAACACTATAAATGAACAAAGAAGAAATTTTAAAAAAGTTAGAGGTGGATGAGCACTACTACGGAAAGTTTGGAAAAAAATATCTAAGTAACTCAGACATCTCTACTTTATTAAAAAATCCTTTAGCGCTTCATACTCCACAAAAAACTATTCCAGCGTTTTTAATTGGCGGTTATTTTCATACTGCTATATTAGAACCTGACAAGTTAAAAAACTTTAAAATAGTAGAGTCGAGTACGAGAAACACCAAAGCGTATAAAGAGATCTCTGGTGGAGAGTTATGTTTACTACAGCAAGAGGTAGATCAAATTGAGTTAATGGTAGACAAGATGATGTCTAATACCGTATGCAAAGATCTTATCACTAGTGGCGATGTTAAATATGAAGTTCCGGGCATCAAAGAGATTGAGGGCATGATGTGGAAAGGTAAAGCTGATATAATTAATCACAGCGAAAGATTAATTATTGATTTAAAAACTACGAATGATGTAGAGAAATTTAGATACTCTGCAACTAAGTACAATTACGATAGCCAAGCATTTATCTACAATCAGTTATTTGGATATGAAATGTTATTTATAGTCATAGACAAAAACACCCATCAAATAAAAGTATGCGAATGTTCAAGTTCATTTTACGAAAAAGGTCAGCGTAAAGTGCAAGAAGCTGTAGCTCAATATGAGTTATTCTTCAACAGTAAAGATTTTGACCCAAACCAATATTTTAAAACCGAAACCCTTTAATTATGGCAAGAGCAAGAAAAAGAGTATGTACAGTAACAGGTATCAAAACTAATGAAACTAACTTCTATGCAAATCAAACTCACGTAAAAGCAGTAGATAATCTACGTAGAAACACTGGAGCTAATAAAGACCAGTTAACAAGAATGTTCAACCAGTTAAACACTTATTAGTATGGCGAGTATTATTAAAACAAGTATTAATCTAGATCTTATAGATAAGAGTAAGATCTATGTAGGTAAGAAAGGTAAGTATCTACCTATTACTATTACATTAAACGATGAGATCGATAACTTCGGTAACAACGGTCCTGTAATTGTAGAACAAACTAAAGAAGAGCGAGAAACTAAGTCTCCAAAGACTTATTTAGGTAACGTTAAGGTAGTTTGGACCAATGGTAGTAATGTTGCTGTACCGCCTAGAGATGATGCTCAAGGCAATGGAGGCTTTCAAGCAGCTCCACCTCAGAAACAAGTAGAAGACGACTTACCATTTTAATATGTTAGGAAGTTCTGATTATGATGATTGGATCTCCGATGTAGGAGATGGAAACACTTTAGAAGATTAATATGAACACAACAGAGATCAATGGATTCTTGATTGATAAATTCAATCAATATGGTCTTGATGAAGGTAAACCGCAAGGGACTTGTCCTTTGTGTTCTGCTGATAGACAACCCAAAAACCAAAAAGCTAAATGTGCTTCTTATGATTGGGAACGTGGTCTCGGAACTTGTCACAATTGTAATACTAGTTTTCAACTACATACTTACGAGCGTAAAGGTCAATCTGAAAAAGTCTATATAAGACCAGATATACCACTAAACGTTCAAAAGGTAAGTACTAAAGTTGAAGACTGGTTTAGTACAAGGGGAATTACTCAAAAAACCCTCAAAGATCTTAGGATCGGCGAGGGTCCTGAGTGGATGCCTCAAACCGGGCAAACCGAGAATGTTATAAAGTTTAATTATTTTATCGGCGATCAACTTATAAACATTAAGTACCGCGATGGAAGAAAGAACTTTAAATTGTATAAAGGGGCTGAGAAAATCTTTTACAATATAAATAGTGTTGTTGGTTACGACGAATGCATTATAGTTGAAGGCGAGATGGACGTATTAGCTTTATATGAAGCAGGTATACCAAATTCTATATCTGTTCCAAACGGAGCTACATTAAACTCTAATAACTTAGATTATTTAGACAGTTGTATTGATTACTTTGAAGACAAAGAAAAAATCATATTAGCTGTTGATGCAGACGAAGCAGGACAAGCTTTACAGCAAGAATTAATAAGAAGATTAGGCGCTGAAGTTTGTTTTCTAGTTTCATTTGAAGATTGTAAAGACGCTAACGAATATCTATTAAAACATGGCAAAGAAAAACTGGCAGAGTGTATTACCGGAGCGAGACCGGTTCCGCTTGAGAACGTCACGACGTTTAAAGACATTGAAGGGGAAATTACCGATTTTGTTAAAAATGGTTTTAAGCCGGGATTTCAAGTTGGCCTTAAAAATTTTGATGACATCTTTTCAACTTACACTGGTCAATTTATTACAGTCACTGGTATACCGTCTAGCGGCAAGTCCGATTTTGTCGACCAAATGGTTGTTGGATACAATCAGAATTACGGTTGGAAAACAGCATTTGCTTCGCCAGAAAATGCACCAACTTATCTCCACGCACATAAAATAATGCGTAAGGTTTGGCAAGACATGCCTAAAGCTAGCGATATACATGGGGATAAATGGAATCAGGTAGCTGACCACGTTAACGAAAACTTTTTCCATATAGATATGGAACGATATACCTTAGAATCTGTACTACGTAAAGGCGCAGAGCTTGTAAAGCGTAAAGGTATTAAATGTTTAGTTATAGATCCTTTTAATAAAGTACGTGATGTTAATTCTAAAACAGAAGATGTAAATAGATACACTATGGAGTATTTAAGCAAAATAGAAATATTTGCTAAAAAGTATGACGTACTTGTATTTATAGTTGCGCATCCAACTAAAATGTATAAAGACGCAAATGGCAAGATCGAAGAACCGACTATGTACAACATTAAAGGAGGTGGTGAGTGGTATGACGCTAGTTATCACGGTATACTTGTACATCGTAATTATGAGGATAGGACAGTTAAGGCAAAAGTACTTAAAGTCAAATTCCAAAACTTAGGTGAAAACGGAGCTGAAGCTCATTTTAAATGGGAGCCAAGATCAGGATGTTTTATACCTCACGAGCCAATAGATATGTCTAACGAAGCTATGCCCTGGGAATGAGCGTAGGATCTAAAAGAGCTAAAGAGCAAGCTAAAAGAAGATTACCAGATAACTATATACAGTCTAAAGAAGAAGAAGAGGCTTACTTGTATTGTGTTAAAAACGATATAAGAATAGGGCCAGTAGCTGTTAAAGAAATTATAGGATCTTGGGCGGTAGGTATAAGTTTACCAGGTAATCATAAAGTGGTTCATAAGTCTCCTGAGATATGTGATAAACATAGTATTATGGAAGTAGTATATAGATATTGTATTTATTATTATAATAAAAGAAAACAATGAAAACAAAGTTTAAAAACGCAAGAGAAGCTTTTATTTATTTCTACAATGAGATAAACACTAATGGTGTTGCATTTGGAGATACTAAAGCTTTATTTAACGTAGGTTTTACTTTAGAAATGCCAAGCCAAAAGAACATTAATGTTTTAAATCCAAACAGAAACTTTAATGTAGAATATGCAGAAGCTGAATGGCAATGGTATTTATCTGGAGATCCTAGTATAGATAAGTTAGGTGACATAAACGGTAGCGTTCCACCTATTTGGGAACGTATGGCTGATTCTGATAGAAAAGTAAGGTCTAACTACGGTTGGCAATGGGAGCGCAACCATCAATTAGATAAAGTTGTTGCTATGTTAAAGTGTAATAAAGACACTAGACAAGCTGTAATATCTATATACGATGGTAAAGAAATAAGCACTTACGCTAAAGACACGCCTTGCACTTATGCTGTTCAGTTTACTATACTGCATAATAAGTTAGAGATGTCTGTTCTAATGAGATCTAACGATCTGTGGTTTGGTTTTTGTAATGATCAATACTGTTTCGCATCTTTACAAGAATTAGTGGCAGAGAGGTTATCTATAAAGCTAGGAAGCTATTACCATTTCGCTCACAACTTACATTTGTATAACAATAAATTAAAATAAATGATGTATTATTTATACCATATTCCAGGTAAAAAGATAGGTGTAACAAGTAATCTTAATACAAGAGTTACGCTTATCCAAGGATATAAAGCAGACGAATACGAGGTTCTTGATTCTAGTGAAGATATAGATTATATATCTGACAAGGAGATAGAACTTCAAAAGTCTTACGGCTATAAGGTTGACATGCAAAAGTATAATCAATTACGTAAAAAATCTAATAAAATGAAAATAAACGCAACTGAACAAACCTCAACGTTTCCAGTTCCTTTAAACAAATTAAAAGGTAACTTAATGGACAATATAGGTTTAAAATGGGTTACAGAACACGGTAAGTTTGAATTAACAACAGAGTCTATAAATTGGATATTAGCAAATGCTAAAACATCTATGTTTAATTCTAAAAGATCTTACATCTACAATAAAGCTTTCTATGAAGCTTTTTTAAGTCTAGAGCATAATGTATCAGCTCCACAGTTAGAAAGCCTTAGGTTTGATCTAATACGTGAATGGGCTGAGCAGAGAGGTTTATATAAGAAAGGTAACTCACATACACAATACGTTAAACTACAAGAAGAAGCAGGTGAGTTGGCTAAAGCTTTGTTGAAAAACGATAGACCAGAAATTATAGACGCTATAGGCGATATGGTTGTCGTATTAACTAACTTAGCGCACTTAGAAGGTTTTACTATAGAAGAAGCTATAGATTCTGCTTATAGTGTTATAAGTAAAAGAACTGGCAAAATGATTAACGGAACATTTGTGAAAGATGCAGATTAAAACTAAAGACGAAATAGTACAAGCCGTGCTCCATAAGATGGATCAACGCAGCTTAATAGGTCAAAAGAAATACGGTGCAACTATGATGCAAGAAATAGTTGGCCAAAAAAAAGACTTAAATAGATTTTTAGTAGACGTACAAGAAGAGCTTATGGATGCTTTACTATATATAGAAGCAGCTAAGCGCTGTTTAGCAGATGAAGTTGAAGAAGCTATGCTTAGACGTATCGATGTTAAATATGAAAAAATATCACCCTGTGTAGCTCATGCTTTTGAAGAAGATGATGATCGCATGGATGTTATTGGTCAAAATGGTAATACAGGAGAGCATTATGAGAAGAAAACCTTATAAAAGAAAGAAAGGTCCTGTTCAGTCTAAAAAAGTTTCTTATGATGGAATAACTTTTGCTTCAGGATTAGAGCGATATATGTATATGGCTCTAAAGAAAGCTAAAATAAAATCTAAATACGAAGGCGAAACTTTTGTTTTGTTGAATGGTTTTCATTTTGAAAACGAATCTTATGAAAGACAAGCAAATGGCAAAGGTGATTACACCAATAGAGGTGCTAAAAGAATATTACCTATAAAGTATACGCCTGATTTTATTGGACAAGATTTTATAATAGAAACAAAAGGTAGAGCTAATGAATCTTTTCCTATGAGATGGAAATTATTTAAACAATTGGTAACTAATCAGTTTCCTAGCTATACACTGTATAAACCACAAAATCAAAAAGAATGCGATATAACGGTAGGGCTGATCCTAGAAAAGCAAAAAACGTAGCTAGACAAATGTATGCTCAACGCCAGGTAGATCGGTGGGTTAAATGGAGTATTGAAAGCAAGGGATATGTTTTTTATAAAGATCTTGTAGAAAAGCAAAATGAATTTAACATAATTTGTTATGAATAGAAATTGGGAATTATCTCTTGGTTTTTACCCAGGAATATTAATAGGCATAAGAACTTATGAAGAAAAAGAGTTTAATGAACACGTGTTATATCTACCATTTTGTGTAGATATAGCTTTAAAAATTGAAAAGTAATGGGATTATTTGATGAAAGAATAGCCTATAAACCTTTCGAGTATCCAGAATACTACAATGAAGGGTGGCTAAAACAAGCTCAAGCTTTTTGGCTTCATACTGAAATACCAATGTCAGGTGATGTTAAAGACTGGAACGAGAATTTAACAGAATCAGAGAAAAATCTAGTGGGAAATATCCTACTAGGTTTTGCTCAGACTGAATGTGCAGTTTCTGATTACTGGACACAGAATGTGGTTAGCTGGTTTCCTAAACACGAAATAAAACAAATGGCAATGATGTTTGGTTCGCAAGAAACAATACACGCTGTTGCTTATTCTTATTTAAATGAAACACTGGGCCTTGAGAATTTTGACGCGTTTTTACAAGATGAAGCTACAATGGAACGTTTTGAAAACCTTACTAGAGTGGATGATAAGTCTACACGTAATATTGGACGTAGTCTTGCTGTGTTTAGTGCCTTCGCTGAAGGTGTATCTCTTTATAGCGCTTTCGCTGTTTTATATAGTTTTCAGCTGCGTAATATGCTTAAAGGAATAGGTCAGCAAATGAAATGGTCTGTAAGAGACGAATCCTTACACAGTAAAATGGGATGTCAGTTGTTTAGACATATGTGCGATGAAGATCCGGAATTATTAGATTCGTGTAGAGAAGATATTATTGAAGCAGCAAAAGCAATGTTAGATGCAGAAGAAAAATATATTGACAAAATGTTCGAGCTCGGTGACATCGAAAACCTTAAAGCCTATGATCTTAAACAATTTATCAGAAAACGTCTTAATGAAAAGCTACAAGAACTCGGTTACTTCGACCTCGGCCAATACTTTGCATTTAACCAAGACGGAGCAAAAAACCTTGATTGGTTCTATCATCTTACCGGGGGGCATACTCATACTGATTTTTTTGCTGTGCGTCCGACTGATTATTCCAAAGCAGGTGAAGGAGAAGATTTTGAAGATATTTGGTAATGATATACTTTCAAGATAATTTTTTAGATAAAGAGCTTTTTGACTTTATAAGTAAAGATTTAATTGATTTTAAAGAAGTTGATGCTGCTGGTAAAAAGTTTTGGGTTATAGAACCTACTGATTCTTTCAATGAATATATGACAAAAAGAATAAGCTTAATAGAAGGTTGCAAAATAAAAAATATTTTATCTTTTTTTAGACAAGCTAAAGAAAATCAAGACGACACTTGGAGGATACATAATGATTCTATAATAAATAACGAACAACCAGATAGAGCTATAGTTTATTATATTTCAGATAACAAACGTAAAGATCTAAATGGAACTGCTTTTTGGAAACATAAAGAACATGGTTTTAAAATGGCTGATGTTGATTCTAATGAATTTAATAGATTATTAATAGAAGATGCAAACGACACAAGCAAATGGCAGTTAGAATCTGTTGTTGGTCATAAAAAAAATAGGTTGTTATCTTATCCTTGTAATTATTTTCATAGTAAATACCCTAATGAGTTTAAAGAAGACAGAGTTGTTTTTGTAATGTTTTATAAAATAAGTAATGAGAGAGTGTAATATATGTAAGAAACGCAAGAAAGATTCTAAGTTTAAACACGCTGGTAAGAAAACTTGTCAGCGCTGTGAGTTTAGGTGGAAAAAAAGCTTTTTAAGGTTATTAGTACAAGATCGTAGACTTAGTGCTAAAGAACGTATAGCTAATAGGTTAGGTTACATGGGTACGGCTTTTATAATGATTTCACCTTACTTATTGCCTTATGGCAATATAGGAGCTATAACATATATTATAGGCGGAATAGTGTCAACACCACAAGTTTGGGTAGCTAAGCAATGGAATTTAGTCGCTGTAAATCTAAACGTAATGATAGGATATTTAATTTATTTAATTAGTAACACATGAGTATAATGATAGAAGATTACGTTAGAAAAACGTATAAAAAAAGGTTTAAAGATAAACCTGTATTAATAACAGAAAAAGACAACTGTTATATGGTTACACATCACAAAGATGCTAGCCCAATTATATTAAGTAAAACACAATGGCAAGTAAATTAATATGAAAGAATCAAGTTTAATTGAAATGCGTAACAAAGTAGACGCATTAACAAGAGTAATGCAACAGGTTATATACGATATTAACGAAACTAAAGACTTATCTAGAGGTACATTAGAAGTTTTAAAGAAAATACCTGGTTATAAAAAAGCTGTTGATGATCTTAAAACAGAGATAGAAAAAGTACAAGAAATTAAAAAATCAGTAGAAACTAAAGAGAAAAAATTAGATTTAAATGTGGAATAATGAGTGGATCAAAGGATTTGACTACCCAGAATGGGGAGAAACAGAAGTATACAAGAAGACTATATCCGGGGGATATTTACTTAAAGGAGAGACGCCCAGAGCAGCATACACAAGAGTGTGCTCAACGGTGGCTAGACGATTGGATAGACCAGAGCTTGCAGAAAAGTTCTTCAACTACATCTGGAAAGGATGGTTATGTTTAGCCTCGCCCGTACTAAGTAACACAGGCACAGATAGAGGTCTACCTATAAGTTGTTTTGGTATTGACGTTGCTGATAGTATAAATGATATAGGTAAGAAGAACTTAGAAATGATGTTGCTCGCTAAACACGGCGGAGGAGTTGGCATCGGTATTAATCAAATCCGACCCGCTGGAGCTAAAATTACTGACAATGGAACATCTGATGGAGTGGTGCCGTTTTGCAAAATATACGATTCAACAATACTCGCCACTAATCAAGGATCTGTCAGACGCGGAGCTGCATCAGTTAACATTAATATTGATCACTCCGACTTTGAAGAATGGCTGGAGATCAGAGAACCTAAAGGAGATGTCAACAGACAATCACTTAACTTACACCAGTGCGCAGTGGTCGGTGACAAGTTTATGCGAAGACTTGAACAAGGAGATCAAGAAGCTAGACGTAAATGGGGAAAATTACTACAAAAACGTAAAGCAACTGGAGAGCCTTATATACTCTTTAAAGGCAATACAAATAAAAACAACCCAGAGGCGTACAAGCAAAATGGTTTAAAAGTTCATATGACTAATATATGTAGTGAAATTACATTACATACAGATGAAAGTCATAGCTTTGTTTGTTGCTTATCTAGTTTAAACTTAGCTAAATATGACGAATGGAAGGATACTAATATTATTTATGATTCTATCTGGTTTCTTGATGGCGTACTTGAGGAATTTATCCAGAAAGCCAAAGGAAAAATTGGGTTTGAAAACTCTGTTAGATCTGCAGAAAAAGGTAGAGCACTTGGACTCGGAGCTCTTGGTTGGCATACTTATTTGCAAGAGAAAGGGTTACCGTTTGAAGGTTTATTATCTCAGTTTGAGACTAGAAAGATTTTTAGTCAAATTAAAATTGAAAGTGAAAGAGCTTCAATGGATCTTGCTGAAGAGTTTGGTGAACCATTATGGTGCGTTGGTACTGGCAAACGTAATACTCACCTTCGTGCTATTGCTCCAACAGTTTCTAACTCAAAGTTATCAGGGAATGTTAGCCCTGGCATTGAACCTTGGGCTGCTAATGTTTTTACAGAACAATCAGCCAAAGGAACGTTTATAAGAAAAAACCCAACACTAGAATTAGTTTTAGAAGATTGTGGTTTGAATAATGAAGAAACTTGGAATAAAATACTAGAAGATGGCGGATCTGTACAAGGAATTGAAAGGCTGGATGATATACTTGTGGGTGACCATGATATACCTGCAAAAGAAGTTTTTAAAACTTTTAAAGAAATTAATCAACTAGAATTAGTTAATCAAGCAGGTTTACGGCAACAGTATGTAGATCAGTCAGTTAGTCTTAACTTAGCTTTTCCCTCTGAAGCAACACCTAAGTGGCTCAATCAAGTACATTTAGATGCATGGAAAAAAGGCGTAAAAACTTTATATTATGTTAGAACCGAAAGCGTCTTACGTGGTGATATTGCTGCAAGTGCTATGGATCCTTCTTGTGTATCTTGTGACGGTTAATTATTAAATTAAGAAAGGGGACCACAATAGTGATCCCCTTCTTGGTTACAGGAACTTTTGGGTATGGTGCCCATTTTATTTTTGTCCCTATTCTTTACAATCGCAATTTTCTTTGCAATCAGATTCTTCGTTGATACTTATTAGAAATAAGGTTTTAAATTTATATATGTAGAAACAAGTATGCGTAATCTTTTTACGTCTTTAATATTATTAAAATCTATACTATCTATAGTTTCGTTTACTTTTTCTAATAGCTTAACAGCCGTATTGAATGTAGCGTCATCTAGTTCTGCAGCTTTTAATTTACTCATATTAATTATCTTTTACTTTTTTAAATATATTATTTTTTACAATCGCAATTTTCTGTGCAATCACATTCTTCATTGTAATTTTTAAACATTAAAAAATACATAAGTGAGTTCCATTTCTTTTTTAAATATATCATTTTTCTCCACATTTTTTACTTGGGTCAGCAACCTGTCTCCAGTCTTGTTTAACCCAATCTTTTAAGTTTTTACTACCAGTTCCGCTTACATTAGATTTACTTGATCTTTTATATTTACCTTTAGCAGCAGCAGAACGTTTAGCGTTTATAACTTTCTGTCTTTCTTCTTTGCTCATACTAGCTATTTTTGCTTTTGGTAAACAAACTTTACTAGTACCACCTCCTTTTGTGCCTTTATTTAGAGGTGAAATCATGTAAAAAGCCATTTAGCATTTACCTTTTTTCTGTTGCTTTGAAGCCCACATATTAGCATAAGCAGATGGATATACTTTAAATTTTCTTTTTGCAGCGGCTTTACAGCTTGCGGTTAATTTTCTTAATAATGGTGTTGGCATGTTTTCTATTTATTTAATAAGTCCAAATTGTTGTTTTAGGTGCTCCAGGGTATCCAATACCTAGATGCACAAAGTTACTCTTTCTTGATATTCCTATTCTTTTAAAGCCACATTTAATTGCGGCAGCAACTAATAAATATGTAGCTTCTCCGCCAACACATTTAACGTCTACAGCAGCTCCATGAGCATGTTCACCTGGTTTATCTTTAGCCGCTTCAATCGGGTGGTCTGGAGATCTATATGAAGAATTTATTATTATAGGAAAACCATATGTTTTTCTAAGAGGATCAAGCATACCTAAAAGCTTAGGATCCATTTTATGCATGTTTCCTTTAAAATCTTCCGCGTCGCTAAAGTATTTTAATTTTATGTTATTCATCTTTTAAAATTTTTTCAGCTGAATCTCTATCATCAAAGTCTAATGCTGCTTTTAATATAATTTTATCCATAACGTTATCTTGATTTTCAAGCATTTGTTTCTGTAATTCAATTACCATGTTTTCTAAATTATCTTTAGCAGCAACTAATAATTCAATCTGATGCTCTTTCTTTTCTAAACTAGACTTTAAAGCATTAACATCATCAGGTTTTGCTCCAGTTATAGTGCTTACCACTATACCTATTGACGCACTAATAGTACCGATTAACATCATTACAACCTCTTTGTTTGTATCTAAAACTGGATACTGCATTAAAATAAATATAATTGCCATAACTAATAGGAATATAAATAAGCTTCCTATGTAGTGACGTAGTTCTCTCGCCACACCGTTTTTTGGTAAATTCATTTAGTTTTCTTGTTTTTGTTTGTTAATAATTGCTTCAACTCTGTCACTTTCTAATCTTAAGGCTCTTATTTCTTTTTTAGTTAACCCTAGCTTTTCTAACGCCTTTACTTGATCTTTTTTATTTAAACCAAATAAGCTATCTCTTTTTGAAACTTTTATTGTTTTTACGCTTTTTGGATCAAGTATTGCTTTAACTCTGTCTTCTTCTAATTTTAAAGCTTTAATCTGTTTTTTACTTAATCCTAAACTAAGCAATGAATCTATTTGCTGTTTCTTGTTTAAATCGTAAAGCTTATCCATATCTGTTTTAGGCTCAACTTTTTTAACTTTACCTTTACTATCTTTTTTTATACCTAGTTCCCAAGCTGACCAACCTAAAGCAAGTGCAACTCTTTTGTAGTATTCTATATTTTCATCACCAGCATCTTTGATGTTGGTTATTTTCTTTATAGCTCTATCTAAAGGTACGTTTGTTATTGCTGATATTACTTGTGCGCTAGCTAAGTATGCTGGATTGTCTATGCTCCAACCCATTGTTTTCATTTCTTCTTGATTCCAAGAAAAAGATCTACCAGCTGATTGAAGCTTACCTACTTTAGATGAAACAGGTGGTGATATCTGCAACACACCCTTAACTACAGCGTCTTGATATTTAGGAGCTTTTTTATCTGCTTCTTTAGCTAATCTTATAGCTGTGTTTTTAACTACCGATACAACAGCTCCGCCAACGCCTATACCTCTAAGTATACTATCGGCCATACCATTAGCTATGTTAAAGTACTTTTCGTTACGTTTTTCTTCTTCTTCGTCTTCATCACCAAAGCCTATAGCAAATAATGCTTGTTGCAAAGCACTAAATAAAAGGTTTTGTGCAACTCCATAGTATATGATCTTAGATATATTTGTTTTAGCATCTCCTCGGCCATTCTTAAGATCACTAGCAGCTTTTTTAATTAATCGTGCGTATTGTGCTGGGGTGTTAGCAAAAGCTAATACAATGCGTCCTAATGGACCGGCTTGTTGTTGACTAATTTTATCAGGTCTACTTGACTGTTGAGACTCTTCTGCTATTTCTCTAAAATCTCTAAAAGCTATTTCTTCAGCTTCAGCTTCAGTTAAACCTTCTTTCTTTAAAGCTTTAATTCTATTTCTATAAAACGTAGCTCCACCAGATGCAATAGCAAAACTATCAGCTATCTGCGTTGGTAAGAAACCTAGTTTAAGAAGTCCTGCTACAACATTTCTAGCGCTGTTTCCTGGACCTTTAGCCATTTCAGCAATATCAGCTTCATTAACATTTAATTTAATACCACTACGTCTGTCTAATAAAAATGGTGAATTAAACAACTTTTTAAAGTCTGACCAGTATTGAGGTTGATTAGCAAAAGCTTGCCCAGCTTTTAATACATTATTATCAGTAAAATTAATAAAGTTTACGGCTGATATAGTTTGAAGTACAGCTGATCTTGTGTTAAAAAACATGATAGCACCAACAGAATTAGTTAACCAGTCTGTAAATCTTGATGTTATAGTATCAGTACCAAAAGATCTGTTTCTACCAGTCTTCATACGATACAACATATTCTCTAAAGCAACTCTATAAGGCTTACCATAAGCAGCTTCAAGCTTATTTAAATTAGCTTCTGAAAATATTACATCTGCATTTTGCTGCCATGTTTCTAAATATTTAGATCTTTTAGTTGTATTTAAAGCTTTTATAAAATCAGTGTCAATAGTACCAGCAACCCAACCAGCATCAGGAGAAACATATTCATCACCTTTATTTATGTCTATTAGTTGCTCTGCAAATACAGTTAATTCAGCATCTGCATTTACATAATCCACTAATTCTTTTTGATCTTTTTGTGACAATCCAGGAACAGACATACCTTGCTTGTCCCATATAGCAACTCTAACAGCTTGCTCTTTAGTAAAGTTACTGTCTTTTATTTTCTTACGTAAATCTTTTGGAACTATCTTTAATGCTTTTTTAAGACCTCTGTAATCTTGCATCATGCTAACACGATCATTAGCAAGGTTTTCCATAGCTCTAGCAAACGGATTAAGTAAATGAGCTTTATACCAAGCCATTTGAGCTGTACCAACATCGCCTTTTCCCAATGTAGAGTATAATAAACCTACAAAGTCTTCAGCAGATGGTGGAATAAAGAAATTAAATCTACCTTTATTAGCTCCAGCAACTTCAGCTTTTACTCTAGCATAGGTCTTATCAGATGCAATACCAGTTTTGTTTTCTATGATATCATTAAAATCTTTATCAAGATCTAATGATTTGCTAAATTTAAGCTCAACCTCTTGGCTAGTATCATCTATTTCAGCCATTCTATCAAGAACCATATTATTAGTATAATCAGAATTTTTACTAAATTTTACTAATTCTGGTAGTTTATTGTTATTGCTTACGGCTGCTTTTTGCTTTAATTTAATTAAATCCGCTTCAACTGCGTTTATTAAATTTTTATCATATATAGTTCCATCAAAACCAAATTCTGATAAAATATAATTAGAAGCTATATTTTTATTATAAAATCTATAATATTGAGATGTATTAGTTTTACCATAAGCATCTATTTCATCAAAATCGTTTTTATACCCAAACATTCCTTTAAAATCATTAGGTATAGAAGTATCCCATTGTCCAGAAACAATAGATTTTAAAGATTGAACCGATTGTTGGCTGCTTGATTTAACATGCTCCAATTTAATAGGACCGTTCGGTTTGCCTAAATAAAAGCCGTCCAATATAACTAAATCTCTTTCTCCTTTTACGTTGTCACTATTAGCTCTTTTTAATTTTAAAACATAATCTAGTCTACTTTCAAATTCTTTTTGATTTTTTGAATCATAAAGATAATCTGTTAGTAAAGAGTTAAACGCGTTGAAAAAGTTTAAAGATGACTCTTGGTGTTTTATTAAATCGGGTAATGCTTTTTTAGCAATTGCTATTTTTTCTTTTTTTGAAGACGCTTCACCAATTTTTTTCTGAATATTTCTAAAACTACTTGCTGGAATGATTGTTTTAACTTTATCTAAAAGTTCTTTTGTTTTAGGCGTAATCCATTTTGCATCAATATTTTTATTTAAAGCCTTGTAAAAGTCATCTAACTTTCCATCTCCAGTAGTTCTAGTATGATAACCAAGTAAAGCACCTGGAATAAAAGTTTTTCTTCTGCCTAAAAGAATTTTTCCTTCCGTAGGTATAGCCTCAGCCAACGTTAAAGCATGACCAATAAATTCGTTTACATCAGCGGTATTTACTGGTTTTAATCTTTTTTTACCTACTTTTTTTAGTGACTCAGTGTTCTTTAAGTCAAATTTAAGTTTATTTTTATCAGCTAAATCGTAGTAGCTTAAATTATCAGTCTCTTTTGTAAACTTAGCGCCCTCTTTTCCAGCAACAACCTCATCTTCTAAAGCAACGTCAACGATGCCTTGCAGATCTTTAAAATCTAAATCTTTTTGAGTTGTAAAAGTTAAAAACTCTTCTTTTAAATTTTCAAAGACAGCATCTTTACCAGGTCCTTCTGTAATATTGTTTATAGCATTCTCTAAATCATCTAACTTATTTTTTTGCTCTGTAGTTAAACTAAACTTTAATGTAGGTAATCTATCTATTTCAGATAACACTTTAGCTCTTTTAGCTGGCTCCATTTTGCCTTCAGTAACCTCAGGAGCAGCATCTTTAACCAGCATTTCTGTTATTACATTAACTAAACCTTGTTTTCTTTTTTGAGTAAAAAACTCTTTAGCCTGTTCAAGCGTTGTAGGTAGTTTAGATGACACTTTAGGACCAGACTGTAAGTTAGTATCTTTTGGTAATAAACCTTTATTAACAGCTTCCCTAGCATCCTTAACGTTGAGTCTAGGACCTTGCTCTGCTAATACTTTTACTTTAGCCTCTCTTTCTAGTTTAACTAGGTCTGATGCTGGTAAAGCTTTTAGTATTTCTAATATGTTTTTATTAAGAAACTGTTCGTCAATAGCTTTTTCCGTACCTATAATGTCAGATACGGCTTTACGTAGTTCACTTTTTCTAGCTTCTCTATTTACTGCTGTTTTTACCTTCTTGCCTGGTAATTCACCAGTCATTATATCTTCTGAAACTTTCTTAGCTAAATTATATATTTCATCATCTTGCTTAATACCAAGAACTCTTCTAAGCTTAGATGTAGCTTGTTTTTCAGTTGGCGCTTCAGCCATGCTAACCTCTTCAGCTGCAACGCCTCTAGCTTCAGTAACGTCATCAGTGAATTCTTCACCTAATATTCTCTTAGAGGCTTCTATTGCTCTAGCCGGTAAAAACTTATTTATGTAAGCAGCTAGTGGAACTTCAGATTTAGGATCGTATTCTCTAATTAAATCTAAAATACCTCTCTTACCTGTTTCTATTTCATCAGTAAGTAATTGTCTATCAAAGTTTGGTGCTTGAGATCTTTTTTCTACTATTCTACTAGTTATAGGTTTAAACTGCTCTATTATATCAAACGCAGCAGCTTCACCTTGTGTGTCATATAACTCTTGAACTTTAGCAGAAGCTTCTTCAGATCTAGATTCTTTTACTATCTGCTCGTCCGTTTTAACTTTATCAGCAACTAGTTCACCTTTAGCTCCTTTTGATGCTAAGCTTAATTGAGATTTACTTAATTTTCCTTTTTCTAAACTTTTATTATAGTCTTTTATAAAATTATATACATCTCTACCTGTATTAAATTTTATATTTAAACCAAACTTTTGTAATATTTTACGTACTAAATCGCCAAGCTTAGTTGAAATATTTTCTTCGAACTTTAAATCACCGGTAGATAGCGCGTCGGAAAACAAAGTTAGTGCTTCTTCCATCTGAACTTCTTTAGACTCGCTAGCATATAACTCCATTCTTTTTTTGAAGTTACTATCTTTAATTTTGTTTGAATCTATTTTATTTAGTTCATTTATTAAAGCTTCTCCTAAATTTATAGCTGTATCTGGACTAGAATTTATAGTGTTAAATAGTACAGCATGACCAAGCTCGTGTCCTGCTATATTCATTGCTTTTTCTTTAGCAGCTTGTTCTCTATTTATTACAATAGTTTGTTTACCTGTGTTTTTATCTTGTATTATAAAACCCTGCTGGCCAGAGGCTTTAGAATCAATATCTTGCCCTTGATCCTTTAAAAACTCTTGTATTTCTTTAGCATTTGCAAAATCTTTAAACTCTAATCCTGCAATATCTTTAGAAGCTTCTTTCGCTTTAGTTATATTAGAAGCTAACTTTTCAGCTTGACTTCTAATGTCCATTACTTTTTGTTTAGACTCTTGCTTAACTTCGTTTAAAGATTCTATTAAAATAGTTTTCTCACTATCGCTTAACGAATCATCAGATATTGTTTGATTTATTTGTTTATCAATATTAGATATTCTCTCTGTATTAGTATTTAAATCACTCAGTTGGTCTTCACTTAAAACAGCTACTAAGTTGTTGTTCTTATCAAATGTTTGTTTAATTTTTTCTTTTATTTGTTCTTGTGCTAAGTTTATTGAATTAATCTGATCTTTAGAAATATTTTTTCTGTATTTAGAATTTTCTAATTCTGTTAACTTGCTTAAATCAGCACTAAGTCTTTGTCCTTCAGCATAAGTTCTAATATTAGACGCAGACTTTAATGCTGATCCTCCTAGGGAAACACCTGATCCACCAACCACTCCTTGAAGATAAAGCTCTAATCCTTCTTTAGAATTCATAGTATTCCATGCTGCTAAAGCTGGATCTTTATCTTGAGAAGCTAAAGACGTGTTAAAAGTTTCTATTCCTAACTGAAGCCACTCTGTAAGCCCCTCTTTATTTCCTACATTTAATAAAGAGAACAAGCCTTTGGCAGACTTACTAGACATGCTATTTATATATTTTGTAACACCCTTTATACCTGCTTTTTCTAATGAGTATCCTAAAACACCATTAGCTATAGGTATTAAAGATTCAGCCTGCCCGCTGGTATAAAGCTGCTCTAAAGACAATCCCAAAGAATTAGCTTTAGTTTCGTTAAAATCTTTTACCGATTGAGAAATCATTTCGCTAGCTAATCCAACACCTAAAGTGCCAACGCTTATTGCTGCTGAAGTGGCAAATGATGTAGCCGCATTTAAAGTAGCCGCTAATCCATAAGCCGCAACATTCTTTAGCTCTTTATCTGGCAAATCAGTAAAACCAACAGTTTGTCTAACCATGGAATTTAGCTCATCTATATCAGCAGTAGCTTTACCTAAGCCTATTAAACTATTTTTTAATATAGAATCAGCTTTATCTTTTGGAAAAATATTTCTAATTAAGTCTTCTCTAGAGCCTATAAAATTAGCTAAGTATCTAGCTCTATCGTCAAACCCTGCTAATTGATTTAAAGCGTTTAAGCCTGTGTTAATTATGCTTTGACCAGCAGAAATATCTTTGTCTAATAATTTTCGCCTACGTTTTCTTTCTTCAATTTTGGTTTTTGAAAGTCTTTGAGTTTCTTCAAACTCAGTTATAGATTTTATCCCACCTAAATCTTTTTCTTGCATTTCAGGTATGCCTAAAGATTTAAATATTTCTAAAGCAGCTTTGTTTTCTTCTTCTCGTTCTAGTTTTTTATATTCGCCTACAGTTACAACAACTTCTTCTAACTGAACAGGCTCAACAGCAAATAAATCTTCTTCAATTTCTTTACCTGATAAAATTATTTCACCTTCCTCTGTAAAACCCGAAGAACCAGGTTCCAATGGAGATTCCATATTTTTTTGGGATGCGTTTGTTACATCCACAATCTCCGCATCCTCTTGAGTTGTGGGTTGTTTCTTTCCCTTTACCTCAGGGTTATTAGCTAAAAAAGTTGCTACATCTACACCTTTCTCTTCAGCAAACTTAGCGATCTGTTCTTCAGTTAGCTCTTTGTCTTTGAATGTATACATATTAATTAAATTGCTCTGCTGTTATTTCTACTTCTTCTTCGATTACTTCTGGCTTAGGCTGTTCTTGTACAACTTCTGTTGTTTTGCCTACTGCTACTGTTGGTAACAACTCTTTTAAACTGCTAAACATAAGCTCTTGAAACTCAGCTTGCTGACCAGCATCTACATTTTTACCATTAGCTGCTACTGCAAATTTAAGATCTTCTTCCATGTTAAAGTTGTTTCTCCAAACTCTATTAGCATCTTGATAATCATTTAACAATGCATTAGCTCTAGCTGCAGATCTGGCCTTTGTGTCATTAACTATTTTAGCCATATTAGCTGGTATAAATTCTGTTTGCATTTTACCATCTGAAGATACTTCTACGTATTTTTGATCCAACAGCAAATAAGCGTCGTTATATTGTAAGCTATTATCTATGATGCCAACTTGTTCTCCATCAACGTTTAATGTACTAGGCGCTTGAAGCATAGTTATATTTTCTGCTTTTAAATCTAATATAACTCCAGGATCATAAGCTAACCAAGTTAAAGCTGGTTTGTCTACAACTTCACCGTTTAATATAGATCCAGTGTATCTTAATCTAATCTCACCGTCTTCACCTACGAAATACTCTTCAATAGCATCATTACCAGCTAAACCGCTTCGTATAGCCATAGTTTTACACCACAATGGAGTAAAGCTTCCAACTAAAGCCATACCACCTGGCTGACCTGGGTTTTTAGCATCTTCTAACCCAAAGTACTCTTGCATAAACATAGCATCTGTATCTTTGCCTATTTCTATTATTTGATAAAGCTCTTGTAAAGATTTATTTAAGCTAGATGAAGCAACAGAAGCGTCATTACTTTCTTTTTTTGTTTTAGCATTAGTCATAGCTGCGTCAGCATGGTATATTCCCCATATGAGATCATTGCCTAATTTAGCTAAAGATGGATTATTAATACCACCTTTTTTCATGTTTTTTAAAGCTTGTTCTTGATCGTCAAAAAGCTTAGCAGCTACATTACGTTGTGTTGTAGCAGCTTCTTTTTGAGAAGCAGACATAGAGGCTTTATTTTTATTTATAGACTTGACAGTATCTAGACCTAAATCATCTACAGCTACAGCCCATATCTTATTAGCTTCTTTATTTACAGATGTAAAAGTATTTTGTTTTGCTTCCATATTCTTGATTATCCTTATGATGCGCCTATAGCAGCTCCAGCTATATTTCCTACAGCACCAATTCCAGCGTTTATTGAATCAGCTTTTTGTTGACTAGCAGCGGCTTGCTGTGCTGCTGCTCCTGTTATTTGAGCTTGCTTTCTGTCAAGCTGTTGCATTTCTCTTTCTTCTTTTCTTCTGAACATAAGATCTTTACCTTTAACATCAACATCTTGCATTCTCATAGCTTCTCCTCTTAATTCTCCTTGAACTCTTTGTGCTTCGCTTAGTTTTACGTTTTGAACTCTTTCTTCCCCTGTAGCTCTTAGTTTTTGGTTTTGAGCTTCTTGTTGCTCTATGCTAGCCGAAACACCTTTCTTACTTTCTAAAGCCATTCTAGCTAAAGCAGTTGCGCCACCAGCACTAGCGCCTGTAGCTCTAAGAGTATCTAGCGTATTAGCTAAAGCTATATCAGCTTCTTCTACTTGCATTTCAGCAGCGGCAGTAGAAACAGCTAAATTTTGATAAGGATTAGAAGCAATGCCACTTAAATCCGAAACCATGCTAGATAAATCAGTTACTCCTTCGTAAGGATTAATTATTTCTTGTCTGTTTTTTTCTAACTCTTCTAGTTCACCAGTAAGTCTGTTTTTGTTTGATCTAGCCCTTCTTTCGGCTTTACCAGCTGAAATAGCACCTATAGCACTACCTGCTACCGCTGCTGCTCCGCCAATTATTGCTGCTGTTACTATTCCCATTTTATGCTATTTTTTTTACTATTTCGTAAGAAGCTTTTTTGTCCACGTTCCATCCTATTTTTTCGTGTAGTTTTATTAAGTTTTTATTTCTACCTATAGAAAACATATATTTTTTACCAGCGTCTTTACACACTTTTTCTGCTGTTTTTATTAGAAGCTCTACGGCTTCTTGTCTATCAATCTCTTTATAGTTTGGATCTGATATTATCCACTCTAATAAAACTGATTTAGAGTTTGTAAAATAAAGAAAACCAGCAACTATAGGCTTATTGTTTTTTTGTATCATTAACCCTCCAGTACCATTATCAGGTAAAAAATCTTTAGAAGGGCTAACCCAGTCAGGCCAAGAATTCCACCAAGCTGTTAAAGTTTCCCAATCACTGTCTTTTAATTGACGTGCTTTTAATTCCATTTAATTTAATTTAATATGATGATTCGACATAGTTTGAAGAAGCAGCGAACAGTTCTTTCATACCACCTACATCTGTTACTGTGTCTGTTGACATTTTAACTGTAGCAAAATAACCTTTAATACCAGTCATATCAGTTCCGAACATTACTTCACCTGCTGCTGCTGGGCTATTATTAATTAAGTTTGCCATATATTTATTTTCTTTTCGGGTAAACCCAGCATGGTTTATAGGTGGAGTTAACAATGCTGGATATTGATTCCCGAAGTTGTCATACGAGCCTTGGTTATAGCTGTAGACTAAAGCTGTTGTATCTTTTGTTCCTAATGTAAAAGCGTCACCCGGGGCATCTATAGGAGTACCTACACTGCCAACACCTGTTATTCCAGATTTAAAGCTATCAACTTGCCATCCGTTGCCACCTTCGTAATTTATTGTTTTAAATACTTTAGATAAACTAACTTTAGGATTAAATACAAATTCTATACTAGAAGAATATTGCGTACCATAAAAGTTAGATCTTTTAGCGTCTGAAGCATAATGCAGCCAAAGCACTCCATCCTTTACTGTATAATATTGGTTTTTAACACTTACACCATGGTCTGGTCTATAACTAAAGAAACTGGTAAAACCATTAACAGTGTCATCAAACGTAGATGTTGAATATGTCCCAGAAAAAGGCTGTAAAGATAAAACATATTGTTTATTATGAATATCCCAAGCTCCAACAGCTTTACCAGTGCTAAACGAAGAGTCATCTAAACCACTTAGTTGATCTCTAAAATAATCAAACATACCGTAATTAGATATTTCTGTTAAACCGTCAGTAGACAACCTTAAAACAACGTTACGGTCTTTGTCTGTAAAGTATTTTCTGTTACCATAAACAGCAAAGCTTTCTGGGTTTTTGCTTATTCCGTATTTTCCAGCATAAGGTTGTATTGCGCCAATAACTAAATTAGCCGATGTAACTGTTCCGCCACCTTCAGCTGAGTATATAGCATCTTTATCTATTAAAGCTCTACTTATTTTAGCTTCTTGAAATATTGTTAAGTTAGTGTTTTCAGCATAAAGCTTTTGTATCGAACCATTAGCAGGATCAACGCTTTTAGTTATGTCTTCACCTATAGAAAAAACATTAGTGTCATTAACACCTGTTCTAGAATTAAATATACCAGAGTATATCATAGAGTTTATTCTAAAAGAAGCGTTAGGATTGTCTTCTACTAAATAAGCTTTTACTCCTGGCTGTACGGATGTATTATTATAGCCACCAGTTATTCTAGCTTCTTCAACAAACCAATTTTTATCATTAGCAGGCGCTGATTGAGGGTATGTCTTATCGCCTCTAGATCCGTTCCATACAGGAACATCTCCAGCGGTGTCTAGTGTTTTTCTTAGTATAAAACTGTTAAAATATTTAACTTCTATTACTCCCATATTATATTATCACTTAATTATCTGGTACATTACCTTGAAGCGGGTTAGCAGATCCTTTTATTTTTTTACCAGTGTCATCAAACCGCGCTGTATATCTTCTAGTATAATTTTCAGCAGCAAATGTATTTATGCTAGTTGTTTGAGATGTAAAAGAAGAATTTTCTGTACCAAACTTGCTATTCCAGTCTTCTTGTGTTGTTTGTAGTGGGTGGTAAACATGGTAATTTCCAGCTGCATTATTAGGTATCCACGATGTAGTTAAAGCTTGGTCGGTATAAAACTGAGTAACATATTTCATAGCCCATTCTCTTGCGTAAACAGTTGTTTGTGTTTGCGCATCGTAGCTATCTACTTCTCCAGCTGTGCCCGACTGCGAAACTTTGTATGCAAAACTTTTATTTTCTTGGCCAAAAGGAGGATAGTAAAAATCTCCATAAGAGATATTGACTTTTATACCTTGAATCTCAGATGTTCCCCTGTAAGCATACACGCTCGTGCTTGGCATAGTTCCTGTTACAGTCGGAATAATAGTATTTCTATCATATAAAGAAGAGCGTACTCCATCTTGTGGATATAATACTAAAAGTCTATAATCACCATATTGATCTGCAGTTTCTTCATAACCTTGATCTTTGCCAAAGGCAAATATTTTAGATAAAGTAGATGTTATAGATTTTTGATTTTGAGCTTGAGGAAACTCAGCCCCAACAGAAACTGTATCTTGTGGAGGTCTAACAATAATGTTTGCAGGTATAGTATTATATAAACTTGAATTTGTTAATATTCCAGTAGTAAAAAAGTCGCTTTCATCATTTGAATTATTTACATTTTTTTGCTCACCTCCAAATTTTATAGTATTTCCTTCAACATCTAAAACATCTGACCATTCGCCACCTACAGGCCTTCTTTGTAGGTAAGCTGTCCAAGAAACCTTTGATTGACCAGTAGGCGGTGCAACTTCAACAGCTCTAGTCGCGTTACGTTTAATTTGCTCGTACGCATTATAAGGCCATTGCTCGAAAATAAAATCAACTTTAATAAATGCAGTTCCATTTGTTAGCGAATTGTTAGTGTCACTTACGGTACTATCAAATGCTTTGGTTTTTATATTTTCATTAGCAATAAAATAGTTGTGGTTTCGATTTGGGTTGTCAGGATTGTTGTCTACGGCGGGTAATTGCGTATCAATGACTTGGATCGTTGCGTTGTCATTAATAAACCCACTTTGAGGAAGCTCTATAGCTTGTAAGCCACCTGTTCTAGCTTCATCGTATTTTCCTGGATAAGGACCTTCTAATGCGTTTGAATAATCATCACACCAAAATAAAGCTGATGATTGTATTCTTTTTGATAAATCTAAAGGATAATCGCCACTCCAATATTTACCAAAACTAGAGTTAACAAGTTCTTCACCAGCCACAGCACCTATTTGAGCTGTAGTGGTTGCTCCTCCAGAATCAGTTAAAGTTATAGTAAAGCTATACGCTCCGGTTATATCTAACGGTGCATAAAGTTTACCTGTAGATTGGTCGATGCTTATTAATGGATCCGACGGTGGGTTTTGATTTGAAATACTCCAAGATAAATCAGCAACATTATCCAATTGAGGAGTAACAGCGCCATTTACTCCTTCAAAAGTAAATATAGGAGCATTAGGATCTGTTCTATCGCTTGGTATTGATGTAAAAAGATTTGCGTTATTTATACTTGGAGATACATTTCCTAATCTAATACCAGAAATACTTGTTGGGCCATAATCTATAGCATCAATTCCTGTTGATTTTACATTAAAAGTAAATGTAAAAACATTAGAAAGCTGATTAGTTTCAAAATATTTAGGATTAACAACCTTAAGATTATACGTATCGTAATTTAGATTAGCCCCTGATTCAAGGCTCCAATCAGCTGTTACATTGTTTGAATTACCATCAATAACACTTAACAAGGTTATTTCAGAACTAGCTAAAGGAATCGGCGCACCAATACCTAAGCCTGGTAAAGTTGCTGTAAAATTGTTCAATACAACTTCACCTGCTCCACTAGCTTCTGTTTGTGTAAATTTAAAACCTTGAATATTATTAGTTATCCAACCAGCTAGAGCTCCATTATCATTACCAGCTAAAGCGTTAAAGTCGCTTACTAATCCGCAAGTTGATGTTTCATAAAATATATCTAATAAAGACTCAAAAGGAGCTGTTTCAAATACACCTAAAATTATATTGTACGCACCTGTTATTTGGTTTATTGAAGACGACCCTACAGGAAGAGGAAGTGGAGCTACACCCACGTTATTTTGAGAAATTCTAGCAATATAAGGATCTGAATCTGTTTGATAGATAGTATTATAAGGAGCCGCTCGGTTCGCGTCAGTAAACATATTATCTTGCTCAGCTATAGCAGCAACAGTCATGGTGTTTGTTCCAGGATAATACGGCTCGTTAAATGTAGGGGCAGTGTCTAAAATAAAATTAGGCGTTACTCTACCAAATAATTTAACATCACTTCTATATTGAGTTTGCTCAGGTCCTACTTCAGTTAAGTCTCTAGGTACCTTATTTATATTATCACTGATTAAAGATATATGAGCTATTGTGCCTTGAGGATCTGGAGCATCTGTTCTTTCTGTGCTTTTATAATCTGGATAATCATTTAATACTCCTGGTAAATAAACATTATAGTAATCAGTTTCTGTTTGTTTTACAACAACCTTATAAGAATACCAACCAAGCGGGTTATAATCTGAGCTTGATACATCACCGTTATACAGACCAGGTGTTCCAGTTGTAAGGCTTTTAGTGCTATTGACACCAGCATTTACTAATAGTTTTAAAGAATCACCAGGCCAAGCGTGCACATCATTATTGCCCGTGCCAGGGTTTGGCTTATATGGATGATAATAAGTGGAACCACCAAAAGATATTGTGGCTCCATCAACTACAGCTGTTTTAAATTCAGAGTTAACCGGAGATAATATTGTAGTAGATTGTCTACCATATCTATCAGATAAAACTATACCTACTTGGTAGTTTCTGTTTTGTTTTAAAGTGTGTTCTGGATATTCTATTTGGCTTGTAGTAAATAAAGAGCTATTGCTGTTTGAAACTGAAAATGCAGATTTATCAGTTACAGCTACATCATAGTTAATGGTAGCAGGTGGAGTGTGTTTATCTTGAAAGTTGCTGTAAACAACTCTATTGCTTATTACTTCTTGGCCTAATGCTCTTACTGGTACTTTATCGTATACTCTTATTATTTCAGACTCTGGAAGAGTTTTATACGGTTTTCTTGATTGATAATCATACGTATACACATTGTTTGTTGTAGAAGAAAAAGTTGTAGATGGAATTGAATCTAATACTTTAACAGCTAAAGCATCTGACTCTTTCCATATTATATCTATTTCTGTAATACCTAAAGTAGATTCTAAGTCAGAACCATTAGTTGGTAACGGAATAGCTAATTTTATATTGTTGATTTTATTTCTCATAAATTCAACTATAGAGCTTCTATAAGCTTCGTTTTCGTCTAATGAGTTTCCAGACAAATCAGTATCAGCTCTTAAAAAGTAACCATCTTGTTGAGGTATAAAAGCTTCTTGCGTGAAAGGAGCCAATATAGAATACTCGCCATCTGTAAATTTAAATCTATAACTAAAAGATACAAATTTATTTTTTAAATAGTCTGGATCACCAGGCCATTCATTATCGAAGTACATGTTTGACGTTGTTCCATCTGGTAAATTTTCAGAAACAACATCTTGTCCCGCACATACATATTGATTAAAATTAGGGTTAGAAGAGCCATATGGAGTTTGCGGCTCTGTATCTTGGTAATACATTTGTATAACCTCATAAGGGTTATATTTAGCTACAGAAATCTTATCTTCATTATTATAATAAGATCCATCACCTACTAAATCAATGTTTATTTTTCTAGGCTGATTTCTATTATCTGTCCAAAATAATAGATTTTCAAGTAGATTTACACCTATAATAGCATGTGTAGTTGAAAAGTTCAAAAACGAACCGCTAGCTAGTTTTTTAGCTGCTCTAGTTAAAGTATTGTAAGAATATATATAGTTATTTGCGGTAGCGCTATAAGATAAAGCGCCGGGAAACTCAGCATCTGTAAAGTCTGTTAAAAAAACAAATATAGTGCTAGCAGCTTCTTCGCCGTATATTCCTATAGATTTTAAAGTACCAGAAGGTAAACCTGCTAAAACGCTAAAATCAACAGTGATAGGTGTGTTTCCGCTAGAAGCTATTAAGGCTTTTGAATTACCTAATGCGTTTTCTAAAGCACCTACGTCTTCGCCTTCTGATTTACTAACTTGTATATTAAGTCCTTCTCTATATTCACCTGGTGGCAACAATCTGTCATCCAGGTCTTTATTCATTTTAGACTTAATGAAAGCATTTTTAACTTCCGCCATGTATCTTAATATTTAATCCATTTAGACTTGCCTCTAGCTATCTGAACAAATTCATTTAATTTTATATTTGATAATCTTATTTTAGCGTTTCTAAGCTTAGCACTTTTTTCGCGTCTAAGTCTTTGAACCACATATTCTGGTTGGTTTATTCTTGAGGCTATAATAGCATGACTTATATAAGCATATAAAGCTTCTTCAGCCAGTTTAGGTATTTTCATATCCTGACCGTTATATCCTAGACCATCTGATATATACTCAAGTATAATAATCTTTTCAGCTAAATCGCTTGAAAAAGATAATTTACCTTCTCTGTCGTTTATTGTAAACCAGCCATTTATTTGTGCTGTTTCGGGTTGTATACCGTATTTTTGGCCTAAATAGTTATCACCATACATGCCAGGATAACCTAATCCATCAGATAATAAATAACCTGTTAAATCGCTTTTAGCAGCGTTTATATCTTTAAGATTATTTTTTTTCCATCTTTCTTCTGTTAATGAAGTTGTTTCAATATTTTCTCCGTTATTATCCTGTATAGGTACTCCTTGAGCATCTTGTGATGGTACGGTATATGGATTCGTTGTTAGTGTTGTAGGATATATGATATGTTTAACACCTTGGTTATCTATCCATGACACGTTAACGTAATTAACATAGTCTTGTGGCAATGGAACGCTTAGATTATTAGGTATAGTTAATTCTTGTTTTCTTATACTTCTAAGCGTATCATAGCTAAATTCCTGCAAGCCTCTTTTAGCAAAAAATAATACATCTGTAGTTTTAGTGCTTGGTATTAATTTTCCAGTACCAACATACCCTATCATAAAGTTAGTTATAACATCTTCCAGTGTAGTGTAAGCATATCCGCCATAGTTTTCTTCAACAGTATTTCCAAAAGCATCTCTATTGCCGTATTCACCGCCTTGTTTGTTTTTCAACTGTATAACAAACCACGTGTTAGCAAGCGGAACAGTTCCTAAGGTTATTACGTTATCAGCTACGGTAAATGAGCTAGTGTATTCTACAAAAGTATTAGGAATACCTGTTGTGCTATAATATAATTTAAAGTTGTTTAAATTGTACCCAGATGTCGTAGGGTCACTAGATCCAAATTCTAACTCTGTATTAAAAGTAGCTGTTAGCTTAGATGACGAACCGTCAGTAACAAACGTTTGAGAACCAGCATAATACTGTGAATTTGTTTCGGTTATTAAACCCATATTAGGTGTTGCCATATTTTAGCTTTTTTTGTTTATTTCTTCAGCTTGCACTTGGGCCGCTGCAGCTTGTACTATTTGAGGGTCTTTTATTATTATTCCAGCATATAATAATATTTTCAATATAACTTCAGATTGTTCCGACACGTGAAGCTCAAAGTCTGTAGAGTTGTCTGAAGAAAATTCATATTGGCCTAAACTACCCACGTTAAAACTCCAATTAACATCGCTAGGTTTTCTAACATAATCAACTTGTATATCAGTAGTTATAGTGTCAGGCTTTATAAATAACTTGTGATTTTCGTAAAGATATATTGGATTTATTTTTGTTGGTCTAGTTAACTTAGACCGATCAACATAGTAAAAATCATGACGATCTAATCTTTGCACAAATCTGTCTCTACCATATAAAACGTTTCCTAGTCTATAAAAAGACACGCTATTGCCGTAAGCATCTGTAGTTGGAAGTGTGAAGAATGGATTATTAGGTAAAGTTGTATTGTTATAAACCGCTGGACCAAAAGTTTTGAATATAGCTATTTTTTCATCAATATTTTCTTGACGGTCCGCATAATCTGTATCTACTTGAGGTATACGTAGTTGCTGGTTTAAGTCTTCAAAATATTTTTCAAATATTTCTAACTGTACTTGGGTAGATACTTTATTAAACTCAGTAGGTGTCATATAACCTCTTTGTTCTTTATTAAGTATCATTAGTACAGTTTGATATACTGTATTTACATTTATAGCCATTAGTTATTTTTATTATAATAAAGGAGGCATTACACCTCCCTTATTAATATTACATGTTATGAGAACTTTTTCTCTATAGATTGAAAGACTTGTATGCCTTCGTCTGTTTTAAAGAAAGATGCCATAGCTGAATATGGGTTTTCGTCAAATGGAACTGTCATTAATTTACGTCCGTTTGAAGCCCAAGTAAATGTTCTTTGGTCATCTGCTAATTTAATTATATGAGCTTCAGTCGCTCTAATAGCAAAATTTCTTAATTGAACATTATCATCATTAGCTAGTTCTAAGAATAGTTTTGGATTGCTTTTAGCAAATAGTAACAAATCACGTTTAAGCTCCTTAGAACTCATCTCTGATACCTTAGATCCTAATTCAACTCTTAATATAGCTTCAGCTTGGTCTATATCTATCCCTTGTGCTGCATTTAGAGCATCTATTTCTAATTCTAAATCAAATAAATCATCTTTAGCTATTTCAACTTGGTCTAGCTCTGTATATATTTTATTTTTTAAAGGATGATATAATGATAATATTTTTTGTAGTACTTGATTTCTTTTAGGTACAAACAAAGAACCGTTTTTAAATACAATATGACCTAATGTTACTTCTCCGTTTTGCTCATCTTTAAAAGGTGAGTTTTGATTAGTAGCATATCTTAGTTCACGTTGCTCATTTGTTTTTTCATCGTAATGAAGCAAAGCGTGTCGTAATGAATGTCTAGACGGTATTTTTAATGTTAATGGTTTTTGATTACCTGTTGTTAAATAAGTTCTATCTTTAATTTCCCAAGACGGATCTTGGACTACTTGTTTTTTAGCCATAATATAATATAATTTAATAGTTAAAAGTAAGTATTACCCCTGAAAATACATCAGGGGTAAACCTACTAGAGTGATTACACTCCTTTGAATAATACAAAGTTGTTAGCAGCTTGTACTACTAAACATCTTTCAGATAGGAAGTTAACCTCCATTGCATCAAGACTAGAAGTGAAAGCACCTCCAGCTGATCCAGTCAACCAAGACTTCATACGACGATCTTCAGTCTGTGAAGCTCTGTATCGTACGTGTAAGAATGGACGACGAATGTTAGTTCCTAAAATTTGATCGTAAACTGTTGAAGTTCCAGCCGGTACTAAAACACCTTCAATTGAAGCTACACCAGTGATTGCACCACGAGTAGAAGCATCATTTAAGTATTTCCAGTCGGTCTTATAAAAATCATAAGATCCTCTACGGAAACCGCTAAACCCTAGGTTTAATGCCATTTCTTCAGAGTTTTCAAATAATCCATAAGCAGTACCACCTTGAGCACCAGTAGAAACGCCAGCTAGCATACCGTCAATTTCCAAAGAAGTTGCACGATTTAAGAATAGCATGTTTTCTTCAATAGCTCCTTGAGTATCTAGATTTTTTAAGATATTATCAAAGTCATCTAAGTTAGCTCCGCTAAAAGCAACCTCAACGTTTCCTCTGTCAGCTACAGCTGCGAATAAACCTTGTGTACCTTTATAGCCATCAGTTAAAGCTTGTGAACCAGCAGCTGCTAATTCTCCTTCAACTACACTCATTTCTAAGTAATCTTCAAAACGTAAACGAGTTTCAGATTCAGCTTTTAAATACCATAAGTATCCAGATGTTCCATCTTCAGTAGCAACTTCTACCCAACCGATTTGAGACATATCAGATCCGTTAATGGTGTAATTGTTACGAATAATAACAGGAGAATTGCTGTATTGAGTAAAAGTAGGATCAATACTAATGTTTTCTCCTTTTGTGGTAATCTCACCAGCAGCTCCACTCCAATTAGTTATTGAAGATCCTTTGCCAAATTCAGAACCATATACAAACATTTTTACTCCAGTAGCAGCTAGAGAACTTGTATCAGCAGCTGTATAAGGTGCAACAACCACATTTCCGCTTACTGGATGCGATCCTGTAACTACAGCTTTTAATTCAGCTCCAAGAGCATCTAAAAGAACAACAGTTTGTCCTGGAGAAACAACGTTTTCAACTAACGTGCCATCAAGAGCAGTACCTCCAACTGGAATACCAATAGTATTTGTTCCACTTGTGTTAGTACATCCATCATAAGCAATGTGTAAACGATTTTGTTCTGACCAGATAACTTGATCTGATGTCATTGGCATTTCAGCTCCAACCATACGTAAGAATCCAGATAACGTTCTGTTTCCATAACGCTCTACTTCTTGTTCGTAAATTTCAGGTAGATACTGTTGTGCAAAGTCTTTTCCAGTTCCAGTATTAAACTGCAAGTAGTTAGACTGTAATAATTGTTGTGATTGAGACGGTTTAATAGTCCCAAATGTAGGGGATAATGTTCCCATAATAATTTAGTTTTTAATTGTTAAATTTTCTTGTTTTAATTTTAAGCTTTGAAGAATCTAAACCACTAACTGCTTTTACTTTAAACCCATCAATAAATACATTACCATCTTGTGTTTTGCGAGGCTCTGTACTTATGTTTTTAGATTTAGCTAATTGACCTTTAATAGCGTCAGTTTTACCCTGCTCATAAAAGTGATTAGCAATTGTATCTGCATTTCGCGCAGCGTATAAAGCTTTATGATAACCTTTTGTATCTACGACTTCTCCTTTATCATTTAAGAACGTCTTAATGAAAGTGGATATATCTTTTTGGTTATCAGCAACCTTAACAGGGTCTTTTATACCATACCTAAATTTCTTCTCTCCAACTTTAAAATCAAAACCTTTGAATTCATTGTTAAGAAGCTTGTTTGTTTGGTCGTGGAACCTACTTTGGTTAACTTTATTGAGCTCTTGCTCTTCATTATATCGGTTAAAAAAGTCCATAGCTTTTTGCTGCTCTTGATTAACTCCAGGTCTCAACTTGATCTCTGCGTAGTATTTATCTTTAAGCGAATCCAAATAGTTTTTGGCTTTTGCAACTTCTTCTTTATATGCAAGCTTTTTCTTTCGAATATCTCTTGCTTCATCTAAATCTTCATCAAATTTAAAAGAATCTTCAATTACAAATTGAATTTCTTCTGAATCTAAATGAGGTTTAGATTGTTTGTAGTATTCTATTAACAATGCTTCACCGTTTACATTGCTATAATCAGCATTTAATCTAGCATAGTCTTCAACGGTTCCACCAGTTTCTTTCATAAAAGCTACTAGTTTTTCTACGTTTTCTGGTAACTCTTGTGTTTCTGCTTGCGGTAATACTTTTTCTTGTTCCTGTGAGGTGTTGGGACTTTCAGTGCCTCCAACCATTGTGACCTCTTCATTATTATTGTCTTCATCTTCTACTAGTTCTATAGGAGATTCTGCTACTTCTTCTTCGGTGGCCCGTACTTCTTCAACCACTCCTTCGCTGTTGCCACTGTCTTTTGATTCTTCGACAACAACATCGCTATCATCTGTCTCTTGTGTTTGAACGGCATCTTCTTCTTGTTTTTTACTTAAATCTATTTTAGTAATTTCAGGTACTATATTTCCCTGGCCTTTAATCTTAGGTGTTTTAGTTTTTAATTTAAACTCTCCTTCTTGTTTTACTTCTTCTGACATAATATAATATAATAAAAATTAATAATTCCCTATCTTGGGGTAAATTGCTCTAAACCAAAACCATCTAAGTTATCGTTACCAGATGATTCAAAGTTTTTAGGCAGTAGATCATTTTGTCTTTGATCTATAAGTTCACTCTGTTGAGTGCCTTGCATTTGTAATCTTTTGTCTTTTCTATTTTCAATTTCAGCTTCTTTTTTAGCTGTTGCTTGAGCTTGCATCTCCGCTAACTTCATTTGATAACTAAATTCCTCAGCCATCAAACCTCTTTTAATATTAGCCTCTTGCTCCATGCGCTCTATTTCAAACTGAGACTTAGCTTGTTCTATTTGAACCTCTGTCTGCGCTAAAGCTTGTTGTTTTTGTACTTCAGCTGCTGCTGCTTTTTCAGCAGACTCAGCATTGGCTTGAGCTTGAGCTTGTATGTTTTCCATTTGAGCCGCTCTTTCAGCCGCTTGATTTTCAGCTTGTCTAAACTTTAATAAAGTATTAGCTAACTTTATATTTTGTATTTCTCTTATATCAATAGCATCAGCTAATTTTATACCACCTGACTGTAAAGCTATTTGTATGCTTTTTTCTAATTGAGCTTTATCTTCTTCGTCTGGCTCTAAGTCTAAAAATATACCAAAGTCATGTATTGATAATGAATCAATTTCTTGTAAGGTAGCTACATTAAAAGCGTTTATACTGTTTAATAATGCTGCTTTAGTTAACGGAAACTGTAACATATCACTAACTCTTAAACTTATATTTTCACAAGATCTTATAGTTAAATACATTAAAGACTGTAGTATGTGTCTTGTAGCTGTGTTAGAGTTGGCTGCTGCAAGTTTTTGTAATCCAACTAAAGCATTTTTATCTGGTGCGCTTCCGTCTCTAGCTTCGTTTAATCCAGTTACATCACGTATCATTTGTAGGTAGTATTGATACGTTTGAATCATAGCTTGTATCTTAGATATGCCTGAAGAGCTTTGAAGTTCTTGAATAGGTACTTTACCTCTATTCATTTCACCATCTTGAGTAAGTGATCTACCCACTATAGTACCAGTCTGAAAATACATGTTTAATGCTTCTGCTGGATTATAGTTAGTTCCGTTACCTAGATCTACTTCTGCTAAGCCATCTACATCTACGTAAACACCGTCAGGAACCAATCTTGCTAAAACTTGTTGTAGTTTTAAATGAGTTAATTGAATCATATCAGCAAAACCAGTAGTTCTACTTACTATAGATTCAATTCGTCCTTGATACATTCTAGGAGCTGAGATAACATAATTCATGTTAACCTTAACTGTATCTCCATAAGGTCTAGTCATGTTTTCAGCAAGTTTCCACTCTAGCATAGTGTCTTGCATGCCTAGAATTTTTGCTCCTGTATACAATACCTCAATAGATCTTGAAGCTCTTTCAAAGTTATCACTCTGAGGTGGATTAAAAGTATCAGGCTTTTCTAATGTTTTTTCTAAACCTTGCTCAGTTTGTTTTATTTTAAATACTTGATCTTGATACGTTTTGTATTCAAAAAACAACACTTGATGTTGATTAACATCGCTGTTTACTTGCCAATCACTTTGAGCGTAGTTCTGTCTACCTGGATATTTTTGTATTCTTTCTAACTCATCGTTAGTTAGATTTGGAAATAACTTTTTTATTTCAGGTAATGTTAGGCTTTTAATCTCACCTACATAATATATATCTTCAAAATTAGGATCATCAGTAGCTGAATAAACTAAATTTGCAGGATTGACATACTCTATAGTAACTCCTTCAGATAAATTAAAACTAGTTTTTACAGCTGATATTCCTAACACTGTCAAATCGTACGCTAGTCTTTTTTTAGTTTCATCAAACTTATTACTATCAAGAACGTTATTTATTACTTCTTCTTCTGCTATTTCTATGCTTTGCTTGTAATTAAGCTGCATATATAAGTCTAATTCGTTTTCATCTTTAGGAAGATTATTAGGATCAGCAGATGCATAAAAGTTTTGACAAGTTGCTTGAGAAAGTTGATCTATAGCAGCTTTGTTTTTTATATCTCTAAGTGCACTAGAAGCAAAATCAGTACGTTGTTTTAAAGCAAAAGGATCTGAAGCAAATGAATTTAATTCATAACCTTTTTCAGTCATACCATTTACCACTATATCTACAAACTTAGACAAAACAGGTATTGGTTTCCAGTCTAAATTAAGGTAAGATAAGTCACCGTTGTTTGATAATTCATCTTTATATTTCTGTATAGGTTGTTCGCCTCTAGCGTATAATCTTAGTCTATTAAAATTCTGGAAGTTATAAGAAAACCTATTCTGTCCACTGTTATTTCTAAACCACTCTTGTTCAATAGCGTTTCCAACAGCTAAACCATATTCAAATGATTTCTTTTCTTCTTCAGGTACCACCTGATCTGGAAAGATGCTATTATTATTAGTATAGACCATTTATTTATATTATTTTTGAATTCACTCCTGTGTTATTGTATTTTCTAAAACCTAAAGAAACTTTTGATATTGTTCTTTTTGCTACTGGTGAGTATCTATGTTTGTTACAAGCCATTATAGCTAGTCCAGAACTTATAGAAGCATCATGTTTTGTTCTATTGTTAATATTAAATTTAGCCCAATCTTCTAATGTTCTTTGAAAATAAGTGTTGCCATAACCTTCGTTTAATAAACCTACATGGTTTTCTATATAATCCTCTATAGCAGCTGCGTGAGCTTGTTTTATGTCTTCGCTAGAGTTAGGTATTCCACCTATTTCTCTTTCAGTTGTAGACAGTTTATTCATTGTTCTATCAGGTCTATTCATAGAATATCCTCTGTAACCTCTTCTTTTTATATAATATAATAGTCTTGGTTTATTGTTCTCTGCTAATATAGGCATTCCATAAAAAACCAAAGCCATAAGAACATCTTCAAAGAATATGTCAGCGGTTTGTGGTCTTGATATGTATTCTAAGAAAAATAAATTGGGCGGCACGTCCTCCATAGAGAACTTAGTTAATCCGTGTAAAGATCCTTTAGATCCTTTACCGTCTACTGTACCAGATATATCATAACTATCACATCCAAAAGCTCCGCAATGCTCGTTACCTGGATATTTAGTATTATTTTTTATACTGTATCTATTTTGAAGAGCAATAGGAGGTACCCAACTTACTAGAAATCTGCCGTTTTTATTAGGAACAAATATTACTCTAGTATCTTTAATCCCACCTTCCCATTGAAAATTACCCTGCGTAACAACATTAGTGTTGCGTAAGTCTTCATTATAATCTATCTGCTCGTATATTTTAGTTAAATTAAACAAAGATTCTTTAGCTTCGTCTCTAAAAGCGTGTTTCTCTGTTCTTGGAAACTGTCTATAGTATTCGTTTAAACCGTCTTGATCGTCTTTTAATCCTTCAACTTCATTTTCCCAATGCGATATTACACCAATATCGATTTCTTCTCCGTCAATTCCTTTAACTGGTTTTTTCGGAGTGTCGAATACAGGTAGTCCATAAGAATCAATGTATCCTTCGTAGTTCCACTCCATAGGTACGAACAGACTATATAATCCTGAGCTAGTCTGACCGTTGCGGTTTCTTTTGTTGACATCCGAAGCTTCGTATAACTTCTTAAAGTTTTCTCCACCTTTATCTAATGCATTTGAAGTAGAACCCATCATACATTTACCGACGATTCTTCTACCTAATCTTAACGTTGTCTTCGTGACCCTCCAGTTGTTGAGGATGTTGTCCGGTCTTTCCCACTTACCCGATTCATCGTGGACGAGGAGCTTAAGTTTCTCTCCGTCGTACGAGTTGTCTCCTGTGTTCTTCCAGTCGATCGTCGTATCAAGTCCGGCCTGTATGTCCTCTGAGGTCTCCTTGATTGAGTTTCTAGTGAGACGTTTGGACGGTACCTTATATGATAATTCTGTTTTGGGACGTTCCATCCCGTCTTGTATCGGTTTGAAAAAGAATGGGTAGTTAATCGATATGGGTACAACTTTATCCGTGAACATTTTCTTAGCATCAGCTCCCGACTTAGAGAGTATTCCAAACCTAGAATCTCTTGATATTGTAGCCTGGTTAACCGTGTCGGATGAAGCCATGAAACTGAACCCGGACCGTCTGTTCTTAAGATAACACATTCCGTAGCATCTACTATCCGACTTGCAAGCTTCCCAGAATATGTAGAATAATCTGTTTGATTCGCGGAAGTCTGCGTGCCCCACATCAATTTTGGTCCACTGCAGGTACATGTAGTGAGAACCAGTGATATAAGTAGGAATACCTTTGTTGTAATACCAATAACCTTCTTCACGCCTAACAAACTCTTTGTTAATATAGTCATAATATTTTTCTTTAAACGCTATAGGTCTTTCGTTCCAGTCGTATACCGTTTTTATTTTATTTAATTCAGATGGATAGTCTAAAACTTGCCATCTTTGATTTTCAATTTTATTAGAACTTTTATATACGTCTTCAGCTAATGGTAATGCTATTAATAGGTTTTGTATATTGTATATTTCACCTATTTTTCCTGTTTTACTTATAACAACAACATCATGCTCTTTATTATATCCGTACTCCCATTTCTTAAGCCTATTTAATCTTTTTATTATTTTAGGCTTTATATGGTCTTGTACTACGTGGTATAGACTTTGCTCGTACATTACTTAGATCTGCCTTCAGCAAAACCCTTAAAAGATTGTTCTTTCTTTTGTGTAGGTTTTTCGTTTATTATATTCTCTTCTTCTTCTATTCTAGATAATATCTCAAAAGCATCAAATATAGCAAGCTTTTTAGTAGCGGCAGCATTTTTAAGTCTATCAGCTGAGATGTCATCTTCTGAGTCTACGATCTTTTCTTTAGCTACCTTTATTAATTCTTCAACTGCTATTTGCCCAGCTTGGATTATATTCAGTTTCGTTTCCTTTATCTTCATATTTAATTAAAATATCATTTGATTCCATACAGTATAAAACTTGTCCGTCGATTAAAAACTCAAATTCTCTATTTGCTTTAAAGCCTACAACGTCACCTACTGTCATTTTAAGAGCTTCTAAGGAGTTATTACTAAACTTTACTATCCCAACACATTTCTTTAGTTTATCTAACGTAGTGTCGTCTTTATTTATTATTGGTTTTATAAAACAATAATCTCCTAAAGTTTCCCAAGCATCATCAACTTTCTTCATATAAAGCTGATCTATTGAAGCAAAATACAAATCGTTTTTGAAGTATTTACTACTATTCACAGATTTACCTTTCTGATTGTAATATCTTCTAAATATATTATGATGTACTATTACTTTGTCACCTTTTTTTAAACCTGTTTTAAAAGCTAAAGGAACAGCAACTATTTCTGCTTCTCTATTAACAAACTTATGGCTGGAGATACTAGAGTTGATGGTTAGTTTTTTATTACCAACCTTCAACTCATTATTATATCTTTCGCCTATCGGTTTTATTATGAACTGATAAACACTATTCATTAATATTCTAAATCGTATTCAACAGATATTGCCATGTTTTTATTAAACTTTTTCCAAGGCAAAACTTCATTTTCTTTTTTTATATGGATATTGTAAGACTGTTCTTTAGTTTCAAATATTATATCACATATAGTATGGCCACCATAAACTTGTTGACCTACAGCGTAATGCATAGCGTCATTTTTATAATCAGAGCCTATACTGATTTTTCTTATAATATGTTCCACATTAATCTTCTTTTTCAATAACAGTGTAGCTACCGTCCTCTATATTAATGTTTATAGCGCCATATTCTTTTTCTAGTTCTAATTTATATTTTTCAATATCATCAACTAAACCAGCATACTCATGAAGTAAACCGTGTTTTTGAGTTTCTAGAAAACCAATATTAGTAACTGTCTTACTTAGCTTTTGTTGGTGATCACGAATAGTTTCTAGTTGCTCTTCTGTAATCTTCGTTGTTTCTTCTACTTTTTTCATTTAATTTAATTTAATTATTTTACTTTATCTTTTATTTTCTCGTATGTTCTTAGTCCGCCAAGCCCGAGCATTCCTAGCAGTACTGTCATTAAATGTTCCATTTGTAATGGTGGTGGTGCATCTGTTGTTTTTGTTATCCAAATAAATAAATCACGTATAACAAAATTATAAGCTAATGCAACTCCGCATATCCATCCTATGAAAGGTCTCCAACCAGCAACGAACAAGGTTCTATGCGAGGCTTCAACCATATTTATTTTAGTTTGTAGTTCTATTAGTTTTTCAGGATCAAGTTCTTTACCTTTAATAGCTTCTCTTATTTCCCAAGCTAAATTACCAGCTACAGACTTTCTACCGCCTCCGCCTTTTAATAGCCCTAATAAAACTTTCCACATTATTTTTCCATGTTTTTATCTATAGCAGCTTGGCGTTTAGCTTCGTAACCGCTCATTTTACCGTCTTTATCTAAATCACCTTTCATATTTAAAGCGCTAGCTTTATCATCAACAGGCATATATTTCAATAAGTTCGAATGTTTTGACATGAATGTTCCCATAATAATTATTTTTTAGTTTTAGTGTATGCTTCTTTTTCCCAAGGAAGATTTTTAGCACCTTCTTTCATTTGTGCTCTTGAGTATTTTTTACCTTTCCAATAAACATATTTATCATCATAATTAAGATCACCTCTTTTCATTTGATCTATATGAATCATTTCGTGATCTACAACATCATCTATTTGTTTAGGATCTTTAATGTCTTTGTTTATAATTATAGTGCCATTATTGTTAGCTTTACCTAGAACACCATCTTCCATATCTACGTGATATATAGGAGTATTATCACCTCCATATGGAGCACCATTCATTTTAAAAGCCATATTTATTGTTTATAAGGAAAAATATTATTTAATTTTTCTTTTCTTTGCTGACAACCACAAGGGATGTTTAGACCTTCAGATACTTTATCTACAACTGTTTTAATTCCAGTTGCTTTAGTAAACTTTTCTATACTATCGCCTACACCTTTAGATTTCATATTATTTTTTATATCCGCAAGCTCTCATGTACATCCCAGATCCAGCTGTTTTAGGACCTAATCCTGAGTTTTTTGCTGGTGAACCTTCTTTCTTGCCATACATTGTAGCGGGTGAATCAGTAGGATATTGGTTATAAGAACCAGCATCTCCTTTTATGTATGCTCTGTCTTTTATTCTACTTGCTTTTTTCTCAAGTCTGTTAGCTGCTATATGCTTTTTTTGAGATCTTTTTAAATCCGCCTTTCTTTCTGCTTTACCTAATCTTCTTTCTCTTCTAGCCTCTCCTGTTGGCACATAAGAAGATCTTGATGTAGACATTGAAGATGGTTGCGAAGAACTACTTGGAAAGTTTTCTTTGAAAGTGCCAATACCTCCAGTTGCTTTAGATATATCAACTCTACTGTCAGTTCCAATAGATACCATAGAAGCTGTAGGTTTATTTTTACCAACTGTTTTAGATTCATTTACATCATGACCTATGGGATCACTTATTGAAGTACCTATATTTTTAGCAGGTGAATCATGTTTATAATCTTGATCTGCTTTATGCAGTTGTTTCTTAGCGTCATAGATTAATTCACGATCATGAATCATTTCTTCTTTTCTTGAGTGCCTTGCGTTTCCGGTATATTCTCCGTAATGTCCTTGTTCCATAATGTGTTATTTTTATATTAAAATCTACTGCAGCACCATCTTTTTCTAGCTGCTTTGCCTCTTTCACCTGTCCAGCCTTTTGATCTAGCACAGAAAGCTTTACGTCTTTTAGCAGCTTTGCTTCCTGGTTTAACATCTCCAGTTACAGCAGTTTTTAACTTACTACCTGGATTTTCTTTTCTGTATTTTTTAACTCCAGCAGCAGTCATTCCAGCACCTTCTTCCGTTGTTCTGAAGTTTCTACCTTTACCTTTAGTAGTTTTTCTTACTTTTAAAAACGGTGATGAATCTTGTATGTATGCCATGTTATAATTATTACTTCTTTTCTTTGAGTTTTACCCACTTAGCCACTGTGTATCCGATACTTATAAGTAACAGAATAACTTTTAATGTTACTTCTATATGCGTCATGCTTATTGCTAATGTTATGGCGTTGGCTGCCAGTAGTTTAACATCTCCTGCTGCCATTTTATTTTCCTTTTGCTCTTTGAGTTATAGGCGCGTCGCTATAGCTACAAGGATATTTAGATACTTCCATACCTGTAATACCTGAACTACTACCGTGTCCCATTGGAAATCCTTTTTTGCTTAAAGGGCCATTCCAAACAGCGCTTTCACCTACTTGACCATCAAGCTTGGGGTTGTTAATTATCATTTCTCTTTTATCCATGACTTAATATTTATTTATAGTTTTGTTTTAATTTTCTCTTGTGAAAACTTTTCCTCTTTTTGGTCTAATGGTGTCTCTCGCGGCTCCAGGTCTTGGGTAATCTATTGTTTTGCTAGAATTACCTCTAAAAGTTTCTCTGTCTCCCAGAGTTGTCATAAATTGACCTTCTTTATCTTCCTGTATAGTACTTACGTGTCGAATATCATAGCCAGTTTTTAGTTTGTCAAGATCTGATTCGTCAAATAAATCGCCTTTCTTGTATTTTTTACCATGGGTTGGTGTGTGCGCATGCATAGGAGAGCCTAAATTCATTAAAGCTTGTCTTTGACCAGCTTGTCCATATATATTTTCAGCATTAATCTTTTCTCCTGGTTTAAATGTAGCACCTGGAGATTTATACGGATCAATCATTGCCTGCATATCTACATTTCTGGCTTGATTCATATCTGCGCCTACTATAGGTTGTGCTCCTAATACATTTTGAGCTTGAGATCCTGGCACCGCCTCTGGGTTAATTGCCGCATATGGGTCTATTTGTTTTGCTGGCGAACCCTTCATTGTATTTGGTGAGTTAGTCCAATCGCTAAAATTGGTTTTATTTCCTTTATCATCTAAACTATAACTTCTTCTTTGAATAGTATCTTTCGTTAGTTCTTTTTTATATTTCGCATAACCTCCGGGACCTAATTCATTTATTTTATCCGTTCTCCATTTCTTTTGATCTGGAGTCAATTTAGAAAGTTTCATCGTAGATTGTTTTCCCGGTATTGTTCTTTCTTCATACCCACCACTTGTTCTAAAATTGTATTCAAAATCTGGCACTGTAAGCGCTTCCGGTTTTGGACCAACTTTAAAATCAAATTGTTTTTTAGGCTTTTCACTTTTTGCTTCAATAGCTTTAACAGTGACTTCAGATGCTGTTTTAGCAATTTGAGCACCTACTTGAGCTCCAACTATAGGTTGAATTACAGTAGACGGATGTCTATAGGTAGATGTACTACCTTGAAATATGTCTATTTTAGCTTTAAATGGTGATCTTGATTTCATATTATCTGTTCTTGTCTTTGTTTACGTTTTTTATAGCTGTTATTAAAACTTTATCTATATATGTTTTACCTGACATTATGCTATTTCTTTTACTTGTTGGAATATCTTCATCTCCAAGCATTATACGATACATTCTTGCTATTAGTTGTTTACACTTTAACGAAACTTTGTAGATGTTATATCTTTGTGTTGTCCTATTGTAATTTCTATAAACTACAATCCAACCGTCTTTTATCAACTTGTTCCAGCGTCTATTATCCCAACTATAAGCATATGTACCGATTTTATAATCTTGTTTCGTAAACATTCCCATGCAATCAAAGTATATAAGCAACTCTAATTCAGCATCATTAAGCTTATTATTCTTGCAAGCCCACTTTCTTACTATTCTATAATGCTTGAATAGGTTTAAGTCCCTAATGTCACTAGCTTGTAATTTTCTCACAAAACAACTACAACATCCTGTATTTTAATTACAGTATATTGTTCTTTTTCAAATTCTATTGAATGACCAGCATGTCTATCGTAATATATCTGATCACCTTTTTTTAAAGATTTAATTTCATCACTAACTGAATGTATTTCAGCTTGTATGTATCTTATATCTTCTCTGTCTTTTTTAACTAAAAGCAAACCACCTTTAGTTTTATCTCCTGTGATTTTAACAGGAACTATAACTAAGTTATTACCTACTGCTTTCATCTAATCTTAAATTATTGATTACACAGTCAGTTGATAATATAGTTGTTGCTACGGAAGCTGCGTTACGAAGTGCACTTTTGGTAACTAATAGAGGATCTATAATTCCTTGCTTAATCATATTTACCATATTGCCTGTAACCACATTAAGACCTCTACCTTTACTCTTTGGTAATTCATATTCTAATATACCAGCGTTATCTAATATTGTCTTAAAAGGTGCTCTAATTGATTCTAGCAGCACTTCTTCTCCAGTTGACTTAGCAACTACGTTTTGTGATGCATTTAATAATGCAATTCCACCTCCTGGAACAATACCTTCTTTAATCGCAGCTTTAGTAGCACATATTGCGTCTTCTACTCGATCTGTTTTTTCTTTTAACTCTATATCAGAATTAGCACCAACCTTAACTACTGCTATTTTAGCTGATAATCTAGCTAATCTTTTTTCTAAACGTATTACAGCACCTGGGTTTTGAGTTGTTGATAAATCTTCTTTAATCTGCTCTATAATGTTTAGTATCTCTTCAGAAGAATCCTCAACTTGTATAATAGTTTCTTTTTCTGTAGTAACTGACTTAATACATGTACCTAGTAGTTCTGGTTGTATTAAATCCATATCATCACCTAAGTCTTCATTAATAACAGTTGCTCCTGTCAGTAGAGCTAGATCATCTAATATTTCTCTTTTGTTAATACCAAACGTAGGAGCGTTAATTATATTAACCTTAATGTTACCTTTTGTTTTATTCATAGCTAATGTAGATACAACTGAAGGTTCTACATCTGCTATAATAAGTAGTGGCTTTTCGTTTTTAATAACATACTCTAATACTGATTGTATTTGTCTTATGCTTTCAATAGGTGACTCTACTAGTAAAACTAAAGGGTTTTTTAATTCTGCAGATCTTTTAACATGATCTGTCATGAAGTGTTGATTAGTCATACCTTTGTCGTATTGAACCCCATCAACTATTTCTACAACTGTGTCAGACTCAGCAGACTGCTCCATCATTACCACACCTGTATCTCCTACCGCTCTAAAAGCATCACCAATTATTTTACCTAAATAATGATCGTTATTAGTTGATATAGTAGCTATTTGATCTATCATATCACCTTTAACGCTTGTACTTGTTTTTTCTAGGTATGCCACTACTTTTTCGGTTGCTTCTTCAATACCGCTTTTTAAGTCTCTAGAACTTATATTAGCTTGAACTTTCTGAGCTTCCTTTAGTATGGCATGTGCTAGAACTGTTGCTGTAGTTGTACCATCGCCAGCTTCTCTTACTGTTTTACGTGCTGCTTCTTTTAAAAGCGTAGCACCCATATTTTCAACTGGATCTAATAATACAATTGTATCTGCAACCGTAACGCCGTCTTTTGTTATTAATGGATTTCCTGATCCATCTTCTAGTAACACACATTTACCGCTAGCTCCTAGCGTGGAGCTAACGGCTTTTGTGAGTTTGTTTATTCCTTCGAATACCTTATCTTGAGCTTCTTGCCCAAAATTAAGGTTTTTGACTATTAAGTCTGACATATTTAATTTAATTTAATTGAATTGATTTTTTTTACTTGAAGGTTTTAACAACTTTTGGTCCATTGATAAACTCTACTTTTTTAGAATAATGATCTACTGATTTGTCTATAGCAGTTTCAGCACCATCTAAAGTTTCTCTACGAGTTACATCAATCCAGGTGTCCTTGTTGTTTAGGTCCTGGTATTCGGTTTGAAAGAAGCCATTTGGCAGTTGAACGATCCTCCAGCTTGATTTTTCTGAAATGTGTTTCCAGAGCTTAATGGTTTCTTCGTTTGGTTGTGGTTGACTACTCCACGAATGAGTCTGGTAATAAAGTGTCATATGGTTTTGGTTTATATGTTAGTATGGTTTATATTATTACTTGTTTTTTGTTAAATTTCCAATAGTGCTAAATATTCTATGTTATTCCGTACTTTCCTTTTTGTGCGTTATACTTAGCAGTTATCTCCGATATTGTAAAAGTTGTGTTGTATGCTCTAATTTCCCCTAATTCACCATACCCTCCGTAAATACTAGCTGGTTCGCTTAATAAATAAATATCATTATTATTAGTATTTTGAGGGCTAACGTTACCTAAAGCGGTATTGTTATAAGTAGTCGTATTAGGTTGATACCTGTGAAATTGAAAGTTGTTTGCTGGAAAATTAAAAATAGCAACAAACATGAACCAGTCAGTATTATTTACTGGAGCTATATAACCAGGGTTTATAGCAGCATTATAATTAGCATCATAAAGGATTGTATTAAAACCTTCAATACTAGGGTCGTAATATCTAAAATACACTTGATTTTGCGTTGCTCCAGTGGCTGTGGATTTAAGAACAACATTTAAACCATTCACACTAATAGGAATGTTAGGTAATCTCATCCAATATAGCCATGTAATCACACTACTTGAATTCATATTTAATGCTCCTGAATGTGTAGAATAAGGTATTTTAAAGTAATCTGCCCTTGATGAAGAGGGTATGTTTAAATACGTTGCACCGTTTACAGTGCCGGTTGAAGGAACTGCTGTTGTTATAGTAGCGTCGTAACCATTGCCACTAACGTCAAACCAAGTGGAACCGCTACCAGTCCACGAATTTGCGTTATTAGCATCTAACCAAAGTATTTGATTAGGCTCTATTGATGGGGCTACAGCTTCGTCTTTTATCATATTCCACTGAAAGCCATCCCAATATTCTACTTTTTCAGTAGTGCTATTAAATATCATTTCGCCTACAGCTATTCCAGCTGAAGCAAATGAAACATTTCCGGATCCTTCTGTGAATTGTAAAACAGTATCACTGCCGTCTGTAGATTCTGTATAAACTAAGCTACCTGTTGTTTTTATAATTGGGGATGAATTTGTTGGGTATCTAAGTATAACAATACCAGAACCACCATCTCCAGCCGTTCCACTATTACTACTGCTTGCAAACGGATGCCCAGCTCCTCCTCCGCCACTACCTGTGTTTGTGGCACCAGATGTTCCGTTTAATGAGTTTGCATTACCACCATCGCCACCTATTCCACTTCCACCCGCTTGAGTTCCTGAAGTTCCTGGCTTTCCGCCTCCTCCACCAGCAGCGTAAAAAACAGAAGTACCAGTTATAGAATTAGTAACTCCAGAACCACCGTCTACGTTAGTAGGTCCATCAGATCCAGCAGAACCCGCGCCACCTCCACCACTACCACCATATGGTGAAACTTCATAATAATCTCCCCCATCATTTCCTTGACTTGGGGTAGTAGAAGGTGTATTTCCTGAGCCACCTGCTGCGAATCCACCAGAATAACCAGTCCCTCCACCGGATCCACCACTGCCGCCAATGTTGCTATTATTATACATACCGCCTCTTCCTCCGCCAGCGGCTTGTATTGTTGTTATTCCTGTTCCGGAAAAAGTAGAATCACCCCCATTAAAAGAGTTTCCACCGGGAGCCCCTCCGTTTCCACCGTCCCCAACTGTTATTGTGTACGCGGTTGAAGTATTTAAACTTAAACTTGTACCACCATAGTTCGTTATTAAACCACCAGCTCCACCACCACCACCGGTTCCAACAGTAGAAGCTGTATACCCGGCTCCACCGCCCCCGCCACCAGCAACTACTAAATATTCTACTTGAACAGTAGAAGTTGTAGGCGTTGGTCTTGTAGATGTAGTAAATACAGGTAACTGAGTAGCTTCTGTATTGTTGCTACTTAAATTAAATAGTTCAGGTGTTGTTATCTTTGTTGACATGTATTGTATTAATTAAGAAGTTCCAGAGCCTAGACCCCAAATAGTTATTAATTCTGCCTCGGTCAACGCTGTATCCCAAAAGCCAAACTTAGCTATTTTACCATCTAAACTACTTTTACCAACGCCACCACCATACTCGGCAGGAGATTTTCCTAATGAATAAAATTGATTTGGATTTGTAACTAAAGTTCCAGTATAGGATTGTGTTGAACCTGTTTGAGCTAATTGCGTAGATTCTGTTCCTATGTAAAGCTTAGCTGTGTTAGCAGTAGAATCAGCAACATACGCTATGTTATACCATGTATTTGCTGACACTGTAGTATTATTAATAACATCATAAGAATAATTATTACCATAGCTTAAACCAACAGAAAAATTACCCGTGGAGCTTAAGTTAGAGTTAAAGGGAAACGCATCGTGATTGCTGGCGTAGAATTGTGATTTACTAAAAACTGTACCTGCATAACCGCTAGCTACGGTTACAGTATCAAATTTAACCCAAATAGAAAAAGAAAAAGTTTGATAAAGAGTATTAACAGGGGTTGTTATTATTGAACCAGTTGGAGTTAAGTCAAAATAACCATTACTGTAATTAGAACTTGTTATTGTAGCTGTATTTGCATTACCGCTTAAATCAAACCAGCTTGTTCCAGTTCCCGGGTATGAAGTAGCGTTGCTGGCACTATAATACATAACACTATTTAGTATCAATGGATGCTCTTGGTTTTCAAAGTATCTCCAGTCAGTGCCGTTATAATAAGTTATAGCGCTAGCAGAACCTTTACTTGATTGATTTGTATCGTTTCTAATCATACCTTCAACTCCAGTTGGTTGATTTGAACTAGTGCCACTAGGTATTTTTAAACCTTCTTCTGTAAGAGGCTTATTAAAATTTGTTACAGGGGTTGTTACTTTAGTGATACTAGAAGTTGGAGGTGGTGGAGCTGGGGCTGTAAAAGTTATCGAGCCTGTACCTACTGTTGTAAAACTAAGTATGGTTTGACCAGCTACTGTTGTTGTGTCTTCTGTTGGTGTTATTCCTGTAGTTGTATAGCTAGAAACGTCAGCTGTAGCATATCTAAGTATTACAATACCGCTATAACCCGATGAAGAAGGTCCAAAAGGCTCTCCACCATCTCCAGAATTTGAAACGCCTCTGTATCCAGTTCCATTGTTGCCATCAGTTCCAGCTGTGCCAGCGTAGCCTTTTCCTCCTTTAGCGCCTGAAGCATAATATATAGGAGAACCTGTTATTGATGACTGTAAGCCATTCCCTCCATTTCCTCCGTTCATTCCACCACTGCCAGAGTTTGCTGTACCAGCTGAACCAGCACCACCTCCACCACCAGCGCCACCATCACCACCTGGAGCTCCATTTCCGCCATTATTTCCTTGGCCTGATGGCGTAGCTGTTCCTCCGGTACTGTTAACATTATTCCATCCTGATGCTCCTCCACCAGATCCTCCAGGTCCTCCATTTTGGTTTGTAACATTTGGATCTGAGCTAGCGTGAAAAATAGCGGCTCCGTATCCGCCACCTTCAGCTTCAATTGTAGTTACACCTGTTTGTGATATATAAGAATTTCCACCTTTATTTCCCCTTGCAAAGGTGTAAGTTCCGGAATACGCCGCTCCAGCTGCTCCTACGTTTAAATCAATAGAAACCCCGGTAGTAAGGTTTGTTGATCCATTTAAGAAACCTCCAGCACCTCCTCCTCCGCAGTACCAACTAAATGGGGGGCTAACAGCTCTATATCCACCAGCTCCACCGCCGGCAACCACTAAATAATCTATATTGAAATTTGACATATTAGCTAAATGTTATTGTTCCTGTTCCTGATGTAAACACTTCTATTTTTTCTCCAGGCGCTGTAGTTGAATCTACTGAACTTATTAAACCTGTTTTTGTTGTTGAATAAGCTGATGAGTATCTAATAATTACAACTCCAGAACCACCAGTTGCGTTAACTCCACCTGCGCCACCACCTGTATTAGGCGTTCCTGCGTTAGCGGAGTTTGGCGTTGGCGCGGATGTTCCGCCTCCACCACCACCTAGACCGCCGGTTCTAGTGGTTGAGGGAGAATCATATACGCTTCCTCCACCTCCGCCAGCGTAGTAAACATCAGATCCAGAAACCTCCCCTACGTTTAAATTAGTGGCTTGAGTGGCTGGTAAAATGTTAACAGCAACTCCTATTCCTCCGTTTCCACCAGGTGCGCTGGCTGTTCCAGCTAGACCCGCAGCTCCTGCTCCACCACCACCGCCACCAGTATATGGTAACCCACCGTTTTGCGATGTGCCTCCTGCAAAACCTTGGTTTGTAGTTCCAGTTCCACCAGCTGAGCCATACAGCCCTCCTGCGCCACCTCCACCAGAGCCACCATTAAATCCGGGATAGTTAGATGGGCTGCCACCTCCTCTACCTCCTCCAGCAGATGTTATACTATCAAAAACACTGTCTTCACCAGTGTTAGAAGTCGCGCCATTAGTTCCATTACCAACAGTAACTGTGTAGGCTGTTGAAGTTATTAGTGTTAATGCATTTTCAGCGTTATTACCTCCTCCAGATGTTGAACCATAAGACGTTCTTAGTCCTCCGGCTCCACCTCCGCCTGGGCTGTCATTTCTTGTTCCTCCGCCGCCAGCAACTACTAAAAAGTCAACAACCAAAGGTGGTATAGCATTTCCAGCTTCCACAAGGTTTCTCCAGTCAGTACCGTTATATACTTCAACTCTATCTGTTTCAGTATTATTACGAATCATACCTGCTTGAGGTGAAGATATAGCGTCTCTTTCAGCTGTTGTACCCTTGGCTATAACTAAGCCAGTGGTATCACCACTCATGTCTACAACGCTAGTTGAAACTCCGGTTAATGCCATATTGTAATTATGTTGTTGATATTATTTCTACACTTGTCCCTACAGGTGCTGCCGTATTTAAAGTTACTGTAGTAGTACCTGTTGCTGTTGCTACAGTGTAAGTGCCGCTATTTTGATAAACACCATCTATAAATATATTAACATAATTCGCAGCTGGAAGGGTATTTATAACTGCTGTTAAAGTAAAGATAGATTGCGCTGTAGTTACTTGAAATAAATCTTTTGTTATTGCTGGAGTACCACCGCCTCCTAAGGCACCCCAAGAACCACTAACATTTAAAGTTCCAGTATAGCCTTCAAACTCGCTTGTTGTAGTATTATACCTAATCATACCAGGTAAAATTCCAGTTGGCCTATCAGTTGTGGCTCCGTTTGGTACTAGTATAGCGTCGTTATTGGCACTTAAATCTAAACTAACTTCAGGTTGATCAGTTCCTATACCAACTTTACCGTTTGAGTCAATGCGCATTACTTCATTAGTACTTCCAGCGCC
>Ga0181421_1000012_pt1 | contig 45774 bp, 35 predicted proteins | sample 44SPOviralmetaG_FD_130146 | JGI IMG/M metagenome (GOLD analysis project Ga0181421, IMG submission 130146) | Marine viral communities from the oligotrophic San Pedro Time Series (SPOT) site, San Pedro Channel, CA, USA - 44 SPOT_SRF_2013-06-19 | ecosystem: Environmental > Aquatic > Marine > Strait...
CCAAGGTTCAGTAAGAAGTGGAGCTGCTTCAGTTAACCTTAATGTTGACCACGAAGATTTCGAAGAATGGTTGGAAATCAGAGAACCTAAAGGAGATGTTAACAGACAGTCGCTTAACCTACATCAGTGCGCAATTGTTGGTGATAAGTTTATGCGTAAGCTTGAACAAGGAGATGCGAGCGCTAGAAATAGATGGAGTAAACTACTTAGAAAGCGAAAAGCAACTGGAGAGCCGTATATCATGTTTAAAGGAAACACTAACAAGGCAAATCCAAAAGCATATAAAGAAAACGGATTAAAAGTGCATATGACAAATATCTGTAGTGAGATTACATTACACACAGATGAGAGTCATAGTTTTGTTTGTTGCTTATCATCATTAAATTTAGCTAAATATGAAGAATGGAAAGGTACTAACCTTATATACGACGCCACGTGGTTTCTTGACGGCGTTATGGAGGAATTTATTCAAAGAGCCAAAGGACTTAGAGGTTTTGAAAATGCCGTTCGTTCTGCTTCAAAGGGACGAGCGCTTGGATTGGGTGTACTCGGATGGCACACGTATCTCCAAGAAAAGGGAATTCCTTTTGAAGGTTTACTTGCTCAATTTGAAACTAGGAAAATATTTTCGCAAATCAAAATCGAAAGCGAACGAGCATCTATGGACCTTGCGGAAATTTACGGCGAACCTCTTTGGTGTGCTGGCACTGGTTATCGTAACACCCATCTTAGGGCTGTTGCTCCTACTGTGTCTAATAGTAAGCTTAGCGGTAACGTTAGTCCTGGCATTGAGCCTTGGGCCGCTAATGTTTTCACGGAACAAAGTGCGAAGGGTACGTTCATTAGGAAGAACCCCACGCTTGTAAAGCTTCTTAGAAAACATAAGTTAAATACAAATGAAATATGGGATAAGATACTTGCTGATGGCGGGAGTGTACAAGATATTAAAGAGCTAGATGAGGTAATGCTAGCGCATGATATACCAGCTAAAGAAGTATTTAAAACCTTTAAAGAAATAAACCAACTAGAGCTAGTGAATCAAGCAGGCATTCGCCAGCAGTACATAGATCAGTCGGTTAGTTTGAATCTCGCTTTCCCAAGTGTTGCTACGCCAAAATGGATTAACCAGGTGCATATGCAAGCATGGAAGAACGGAATAAAGACTTTGTATTATACTAGAACAGAGAGTGTTCTACGCGGAGATATAGCACAACAAGCTATGGATCCTGAATGTGCTGCCTGTGATGGTTAGTACGTCCAAATAACGTTAGGTGATTTATCAGGGTCGACATCAATGTGGATAAAAGTATCTGCAATGCCGATCCTGTTTATGCCTAAGTCTAAGAATATATCAATAAGCTCAAATCTATCTTTTGATTTGCGACAATCAATATCAGCAGCTAAACCTTTTAGGTGAGAAGACTTCTCGGTCCCACCAACAGAATCATTATGCTGCGGCGTACGATACCCAGAATTTATATTAATAGGTTTATCAAAGCGATCTCTCGCTTGATCTAGTATTTGTAAAAAATCCCTATCCATCATCTGCCCAGAGCCCTGCACATCGGGGCTATCAAATTCTGAATAATTAAAATACTTCATCATTACTTTTTCTTTTTAATGTCTTTCCATTTCGCTATGGTATATCCAATAGTCACTAAGAGCAGCATTATTTTTAAACCATCTTCTATTTGTGTAAAAGTGGTGAGGCCAAGTGTACTGCCGTTTATAGCGTATAATTTTAGTTCTTGTAAACTCATTTTCTTCTTTTAACAGGTTTAACTCTTCTGGGTTTGCCTTTTGGTTGTCCTAGTCTTTTCTTTTCAGCGATCTTTGCAGCTTTTTCTTTAGCTGACATCTCGCTTGCGGTCTTTGGGGTTTTACTTGATATTCTTTTCTTTGGCCTGCAATATGGCGTACCACGGCTTTCGCCCTCGCTTCGGCCGCATGGCTTACCGGTTCTTACATCAATCCATTCTTCTTTAAACCAACGTTTAAGTGATGCTCCTTTTTTAGTCTTACGTACTTTGGGGAACGCGGACTTGCTTTGCTCGTATGCCATTATCCTAATTTACCTCCTCGTTTTCTACATTTAGCTATATAACCAGAAGCGTAAGCGGACGGGAATACATCATACTTTGCTTTTGCTTTGCGGTAGCATGCGTCTTTTTTCTTTGCCACAGCTTTAACACTACTTCTTAAACCTTCTTTATCATGCAACTCATAAGTAGTTATATTGCCGTTTGGTTCACGATATGAAGCAGAGTCTTTAGGCCCTTTCATATTATTTATTATATAACTATTGGATTCGTTGCCATCGTGTAAATGAGTAGCAGCGTTTTTTGCTTTAAGAGAATTCATGTGTTTATTAAGATTGCGGTTCCCACTTGTGCTGCTTATGATGGTGTCATTAGTTTGATTAAACTGCGGAAACTTATCAACTGATCTTTGGTAAGGGTCTTGTTCATACTGTCTTAATCTTTCTTTAGCTTGTTTTTTATTTTTTGGGTCCTGTTGAGGTGTATACACCTGCTTAGCAATAGCAATAGGCCCACCGCTACCATCAGCATTTTGCGTTACCTCTTGGTTAACAGGTTTTTTTGTGCCTTGCGTTATGTTTTGTATTCTAATGTTAAATGGTTCCATATTAATTTGATCTTAGTATTGAATCTCTTACTCTTTTGTTTCGCTTTCTTGTAGCCGCTGCTTTTTTTGCTGCAGCAGATCGCTTTGCTTTTTCTTTTAATAAGTACTCTCGTTTTTCATCAGGAGTCATCGCAGCTAGTTTATCAAACTTCTTTTGCGTTGCAACAAGTTTATTATATTCTCTTTTTTTCTTTGAAGCATCTTTTTTCTCTTCCTGTATAGCTAGTTTAAGAAAATCGTGATATTCATTCTTAGCGCTAACATCCCATGTCCTCCAGCCTAAGGACAAAGCTATTCTTTGATATGCAGTGTTTCTATCATCAACCGCCTCCGCTAAAGCATTAATTTCAGATACAACCCTGTCTAATGGTAGGTTAAGAAATGCTGAAGATAGACCGCCTATTATTTGATATGATGGGCTTAAATTTAAGTTACCTTGCTTGTCTAAAACTTCTAAACCTCTTTTTTCTATAATACCCCTGTCAAATTTATTTGTTTGTATTGCCCCATACACTTTTCTAAGCTTAGAACCTATAGGTGGCGATATGTTTGCAAGCTCCAACAATGTATAAGTATGATCAGCGGTAAACCCTCTCTCTTCTTCTTTTTCGTAGCGCATGTATGCGTTTTTAATCGTAGATGCTATTGCACCATACAAACCAGAGCCTCGCAATATAGAATCAAGCATTCCATTCAGTATTTTTAACTCTTTTTTATCTAGCTTTTTATCAACATCTTCTTCATCTTCTTCATCACTAAAACCGGGTATCATAGCGAATAAAGCTTGTTGCAATGAGTTAAATATTAAGTTTTGTATAAAACCATAATAAGCAATCTTACTAACATTAGTTTTAAAGTCGCCACGGCCGTTTATAAGATCCTGGCCGGCTTTTTTCATTAATCTAGTGTATTGCATCGGCGTATTTTGGAAAGCCAATACAAGGCGCCCTAAATGGCTGGACTGCTGAGCGGATATTAACATAGGGTCACCTGACTGCTGTGTCTCATCTGATATTTTACTAAAATCTTCGAACGCTGCAGCTTCGGCATCCGCTTTTGACATGCCTTGTTTTGTATATGTTTTAGTCCTGTTTATTAAAAACGTAGCACCTCCGGTCGCAATAGCCATACTATCTGCTATTTGTGTAGGGGTAAAACCTATTTTCAATAAATAAGAAACTATAGCACCTGCTTTGTTTTTACTATTCCTAGCTTGATTCGCAATTTCCTGTTCTTGCACGTCGGACTTTAAACCTCCACGTCTTTCTTTTAGTTTGTCTGAATTGAATATTTTAGACCATGCCTCCCAATAAGCCGGCTGATTAGCAAAAGCAATGCCCGCTTTTAACGGATTGTTGTCGCTCCAGTTTACAAAGTTAGCAAATGATAACATCTGTAACACAGCGGATCTTCTGTTAAAAAACATTATAGTACCAACAGAATTGTTAACCCAGTTTAACCATTGTCTTTCGTATTTACCAGGCTGGCTAGGTCGGTTTACACCAGACTTCATTCTGCTTATAATATTATTTAAAGCTTCAACGTAACCAGTCCCATATACCGCTTCAAGTTTATTTAGCATAGCCTCGTCAAATACAGCGTCAACATTTTCAATAAACTCAGCAAGATATTCTTTTCTGCTAACTTTTTCGGATATTTCGTTTATATCTTGTAATATGCTACTCACATCCCAATACTCATTAGGCTTAACCCATTCGTCTTTTTTAGTTATTAATTGTAATCCATCGGCAAAAGCTTTTACATCAGCATCACCTTCGACAAATTTGTTTATAGCTTTTAAATCACGCTTAGATAAACCAGACACTTCAAACCCGGATTTATTATACAAATAAATTCTTATAGCTTGGTCATAAGTATATTCTAATCCTGGCACTTTCTTACCTAATTTTTTTCTAACTGTGGGGAACATTTTTCTAAGTGCCGCGTAATCATTTTTTAATGCTCTCTTGGCTCTTTCCATTGCTGCTACACCTGTTACATAAGGATTAACTAAATTATCTTCAAAAAACTTTTGATCTGCATCTCCTTGCTTTCCTTTGCCGGCTAAAACATAAGATGTTAAACCTCTAAAGTCTTCTGCTCCATATGGTAAAAAGAATTTAAATCTACCTTTATTAGCTCCTTTTCTTCGCGCAACCGCTTTTGAGTAATTAGCCTCGGCTTTTACATTTTTGTTGCGCTCAATCATTTTATTAAGACTTTTATTTAGACCTTTGCTAAATTTAATTTTAGCTTGTTGAACATCAGATTTTACATCAAATAAACTTAAAGTGTCTTGTACTGCTTTAACATTTTTAAAATGATCGTCTGCAAAATAAAAATCATTAAATCCTTCGTTAACTTTCCCAACCATCCACTCGGCTTTTGCTTCTGGCCTTCCGTCTGCGAGCCCTGTTATATTCTCTAGCTTTAAATCTAAACCTAAACCTTTAGCAAATTTTTGTATCGCTAAAGCTGATTCCTGCGGCCTTGCGGTAAGTATAAATATATTGTCATTACCAAACTTTTCCTGTCTTTTTAATGCTAAATCAAACAATGGACCTTTTCTGCCTTTAACCACTTTGTTAAACTCGCTAAAGTCAAAGGTAGCACCTTGGTTTTCTAAGTTAACCGATTCAGCTGCAAACTCAGCTGGTGTAATTTTTTTAGTTGGGCCAGGAACTTCTTTTAAAACTTCTTGCTTTTGTTCTTCTGAAAGATTATCAAATGATCTTTTAAAGCTAGGAAGGTCTTTAAATACAGTGCTATTAAATTTTCTTCTAGCAGCTATGTCCAATATCTCTTTGTCTTGAACTGGCATTTTAACTATTACCATGCTTTTAGATATCGCCACGGTATCGTCAAAGTCTAACACAGTTATACCTTTAGGATTTATACCGTAGTTTAAGCCTTTTGAAAGCTTGAAAGCGTTTTCATATGCTATACTCGCTTCTACTACAGCTGGCGCGTCTGTTTTAACCGTTAATGGATCAGACGTGGAATTAAAATAGTCTGCATAATTTTGACCAATAATTTCTCCATTCTCTAAAGATTCCAAAGCATATTGTACTTTTCCTCTCGTTAGTATATTATAATAGCGACTGTACCATGGCGTTTGCCCAGCAACATAACCTGCAACTGCTATAGGTCCTAAACCTTGATCACCAATAACCTTATCCATTGTCTTAGGTATTAGTGCGACCTTATAATCGTTTTTAAGCGCTTGTAGGCTTATAGACTTATCATCCTTCACGATAGACTTGTACATGTCAAAAAGAACCCGTCTAGCAGGTAAAGCATGCTCGTATCTATAATCATCTTTATCTAATGAATTAAAACCCGCTGTTCTATATAATACAGGAGCAGCTACTCTTAAAGCTGTATTAGTTCCGCTATTCATTGCCGCTAAAACCATAGCTTGTATGTCGGGGTTTTCATTTTTAATACCCCTAACGACAGCTGTAGTAAATTCCCAAGCAGCTGTTGCATTTTTAATATCTTTATCTGTATTAAAGTTTGCTTCAAGCATGCCTTTAGTAACGCTGCCTGTTGCTGTAAACTTTTTCTTTATAACTTTACCGTTTTTTAAAACAATGTCACCGTTTTTCTGTATACTTTCAAGCTGCGGGAACATCCTTTTTAAAGCCGGAAGCCATTGAGCCTCACCTCCGTAAAAATCAGCTCTAAAACTTTCATTAGCGTCTTTAAAGTTACGCATTCCAACTTTGCCAGAGTTAGCAAAAGTACCGCTAAAGAAAGCCACAACAGTCTCTATAGGTAACTCGCTTAACGCATTTTCAATAGCCTCCTGGGCTATATAAACGTTCGTGCCTGTGTTCCATAAATTTTTAATAGAATCGCTAGCACCTGTATATAATTGTATAGAAGCATTGCCATCTACATCTTGCGCAACTTGCTCTACATAATCTGTTAGTTCTTGTTCACTTACATTAACATACTTTTTAGGGAATGATTTATTTAACGGTTTTAATAAGTTAAAAAATTGCTTAGATATACCGTCATATTGTTTTTTAGTAAATTTATCGCCATATGTGTTTTGCAGAACTTTTTTAATTGCAGTTGGCGTTTTACCAAAATCATTGTCCATGCCTACTATAAGTTCTTTTAGTTTTGGCAATCCATCTCTAAAAGTTTCATTTTCTGCAGGTGTTAATGTAGCTAATCCTTTACTAAATTTTATATTACCTCGTTCTGTATCTTTTTGTACTTCTTGAACAAAGTTATCTGCAAGTTCAGCGCCTAATGCTGCTTGATTATTTACAAATGCTTTTCTTAATTCACTGTCTGGCTTTTGTAATTCACTATTAAATAAATCAAACGCAAGCTCTTCGGCTAATGCCTTCGATAAAGATTCTTTACGACCACGAATAACAGCTCCGTCTTTAAACATGTAAGACAAAAATTGCTCGTCAGTAACTTTATCTGCAATATTAGGTAATCTTCTAACTATATCAGCGCCTGATGTTCTACCCGCTTTATCTGTATCAACCGTTTCTCTGTCAATCTTTTTGCCCTGCCAGTCAGATGTAAACTTACCATTAACTTGTTTTTGAACAGCAAATGGCATAGCGCCCATCAACCAAGTGGTTGTCATGTTTTCTAATATAGGTTTTTTAAATCTAAGATAATTTTTTCTTAGTATGCCATCTTTCTTTGAGCCTAACCTTTTCTTAAATTCAATATCAGCCTGCTTACCCATTTCTTTTTTAATCTCAGCTACCAAAGGAGTAACTGTTTTGTTTATAGAAATGTCGGCGCCTAGTTTTGATTTTAGCACTCTTATTGTACTAAGCAATTTTTTTTGTACTGATTCTAAAGCGTCAGCGGGTAATACTTTGCTTTGTAATAAGTTTCTAAATTTAGGCTTTTCTTTTTTTGCTGTTTGTACATCATCGACTACAACTTCAGAAGCTTTTTCTAAACCAGTAAGCTCTTGTTTTGTTACAACATCAAGATAATCTGGATTTGCTCTTAAAGCATCTAGTATACGCTTAGCGATACGGCCGTTTATAAAGCCATATAAGCTGCCCCTACCGTCCCATTTAGTATTTTCTTGTGCTTCATATACTCTTGCAATTACGTCAGCTTGTAGCTCTTCTCTTACGTTTGGATCTAAATTAAGTCTATTACGTATTTGTGCATCTACCATGCCAAATAATTCATTAGCTATAATGTTTTGACTGGCGCGTGAGGGTAATTGTTCTAATGGTATTGATTCAAGTCTTTGTCTTACCTTCTCTACAGCCTTTGATGATTTAATTTTATCACCCTCTTTTTCTTCCCCTTCAGGTAATTGGTATACTAATGCTCTATTTTGCCAGTTAGCAACAAACGCATACACATCGCTCGGTGAATTAATTTTAAAGAAATGAGAATAGTCGCCATTTACTTTTTTAAGTATACTGTTTACAAATGTTTTTGCCCCATATATATTACCAAAACTACTTTTAGGCAAAACGCCTATTGCTGTAAAGTCTGAAACTAATTGCAATAACTCGTCAGCGTCTATTCCTTTAACATCTACATCTTTGTATAGGGCAATTCTAGCATTAAAATTATCAAAAGCTTCTTTAGATATGCTTCCTTTATTAAACCTAGACCTAACATCATTTATAATACTACTAACCATATCGTTAGAAGCGCTAACAATTTTGTTGTCTTTTATTATACCCTGCTGTTTAACTTGCCAGTGGCCCAACTCATGCAAAGGAGAAGCCGAAGCAACCTCACCGTCAATACCCGGTTGTTGCATATTTCTTGCGGCGATTTCATTAAAAATTAATATATCATTGTTAACCTGAGCTGCGCTGTTATTACCTTCGTTCATAGCCGTATAGCTATATTTTTTGCCATCAAGTTTGTTTTCTTTTAAGTAAGCGTTAAACTGCTCCTCGTTATTTATATCTATGACATTAACACCTTTAGTTTCTTTAGCGATTTCTTTAAACATGTTAAACCTGCGAAAGTTAACCTCCGTGACAAGTGGGTTTGGTGTGTTTTTTGCTAACTTTTCTATTTCAGCTTCTGATCTACCTAATATTGATTGGCTTTCATTATATAAAACTTGAGACGCATTTTTTAATCGCTCGAATTCTCTACGATCTCTTGCATCAAAACTAGCTAAATCTAATTGGGAAGCTTGGTATTTTAATTTTCTAATGCTTGCAGCATTCTCAAAGACTCTATTTATTTCACTGCCAGTAAGACCTTTTAAATTTAAAGGTATTGCTGTATTTAAATCTGCAGCATCACTTATTAGATTGTCTCTTTCTTGTTTTAAATTTCTAGCTTCCTTTGTTCTGCCGTCTAATGTGTTTAGCTTATTTGATACATCTATTAATTTATCGCGTATTTCATTTTCTTGTCTAGCTTGCTTTCTAGTTTTAACTTCATTGTTTAATGCAGTCATAACGTTTTGGCTTGCACCCGCTCCACCAATAGCTAAAGATGTTACATACGTATTTCTAAAAAATTCGCCATCTAAACCATCAATTAAACTTTTAGGATTTTCCGGTTGAAAAATTAAGTTATCACTTAAATTTTGCGCAATTAATGTCGCACCTTCTTCAATAAATTCTATACCTGGGCCTATAGCCCCAACAGCAGTAACGTTACCTAAGCCTTTACTTATATTAGTGCCTAAGGTTTCACCGAATTGTTTTCTTAACGTGTTACCGCCTATGGCTCTTGAATATTTTTGAAAGTTTTTAACAAAACCTAAAGATCCTAGTCTTTCAGCTAAAGCGGCAGTTCCACCATAAATTGTACTGTTAAACCCTTTTTGAAAAGCGTTTAAGCTTAATATGTTTTCTTGATATTCTTTATCTGCCTCTAATTTATTTATTTCGTTTAGGGGTGTACCGTTAGCTTTTGCTTCTTCTATTTGTTTATTTAAAGCAGCGATCATTTTTGGCGCTTCTCTTTGCTGAATCTCTAAATTAGATAACTGCCCACCAGCTTCCATAGTAAAGAATATACCCATTGAAGCATTGGATGCTTGTCTTATAGCGGCAAGCCTAGCAGCGCCGGTTAGCCCCGCACCTGCACCCATTGTTGCAGCAGCCACAGCTATTGAAGGGGAGTTCCTGATGAGCATGTCCCCAAAATACTGCGCTGCACTTGAGTCATCATCGCTTGTTAAAGCTTGTGGTAAATATTTTTGAGCCTCACTTTGCAGTCTTTGATTATAATTAGTTGCAGCTTCATAAGTTATACCACCATCAAAAGGAGAAATTATAGCACCCCCTAATTGGGCTGCTGAACCTAAAAAAGCGCTTTCCCATGTGTTCGCTAGCAAATCCGATGTTTGGTAAGACTTAACTAAAGCGGCGTCAGCCACATTTGTCGTGCTATACACATTTAAATCATTGGTAAGTTTATCAGCTCGGGCTTGAAGTATTAATTGATCAGCTTGTAATTCGTTCATTAATACCCTTTGGCGATCAAATAAGCTATCTCTAAAAGCAACCTCCTCAGGATTGTTAAAATTATCTTGTTCTACATTGTAGTTTCTAATTTCATCCTGTACATTATTTAACTCTGTTGCTTGAGTATCAAATATTTTTACTGCACTTTCAATCTCACCCGCTTCTTTTGCTATTCTTTTTTCTTCTCCCTCTTGTACTTTATTAAGGGTAAGCTCTCTGTTAAATGGGGTATATGTTCTACCCTGAAGTTTTTCAGTTCTAACTAATGGCCTTCCGAATTTAGCTTCAAAATCTCTAGCATCTCTAAGCGCTCTTTCTTTTTCATTTAATAAAGCAGTATTTTTCTTTGTAACAACTTCATCAGTTCCAGTAAATTGCTCTAATAAATCCTGTCTTTTTTGTTCTTCATCAGTAACATAAAATCCGCCTATGTCTCTTGTGTAATTTTCAGCAGCCTTACTTCTTTTACTAGCTACAACAGAGTCTATAGTCTTGTCGTTTTTGTTATCTTGAATTAATTCTAAACTAATATACTGGTTTACGTTTTCTTTTGTAAGATTTTCACCGTTTGCTTCAGCTAATTCTTTGGCGGTTATATACTGTTTGTATTTTACAGGGCCTAAATGGTTTTTTAAATCAGTATCATAATCATTTTTATATTCTGAAAATCCACTTTTTCTTTCCTTACCTTGCCACATTTGGGGCGATCCGTCGGAGTTTCTTAATGTAGGAAAAAATTGAGGTCTATTCATACCAGTTATTTGACCATCGTCGTTTAATCCAGTAAAATAATCCCCTGCGATCTCTTCATAATTTGCTTCAGGTGTTTCAGCTTCAATAACTGCAGTAAGCTCTGTGCTGTCTTTTTTAGCTTGTTTTACTTCGTCTGATAACTCTGCTTTAACAACAACCTCGTCAAGCATCGCGCCCTCGTCAAAGTTTGTCGTTTGGATTTTAGTATTTGGAAAAGTTTTTGCAACATAAACATCAAATTCCGCAGGGTATCTACCTTTGTCCTCTAAGTCTGCATAGAAATTATTATATTCGGATTCAGACATTGAAGCGTCTTTACCGTTACGTTTATAATTAATATATCTTTCAGGTGGTTGATTTGATTCCAATAAACCATTTTCCGAATTGGAGACCGTATTGTTTTTCGACCCTACATTTGTCTCCGCACTTGCAGGGTCTTGTTGAAAAGTATTTTCTTCTATTTTGTATTGTTCTAAATCGCCATAAGCGTTTTGAAAAACACCGATGTTAGAATCATTAATTTCATACTCAACGCCGTCTATTTTTATTTTGAACATATTTATTTAATTTTATTATGGACAATCGTATTGTTTGTTTTTAACACGTGCTATTGCGGTAGTTTCATCAATTTTGCATTGGGCCATCATCCCCTGAACAAGTTGCATGTTTATTTCCTCTTTAGGCGGAGTGGTGGTAGTTGTAGTAGTTTCGTCACCGCCTCCTGCTGGGGTTAACTTGCTTACATCACCTTCATAAACATTACCAAAATCATCTTCAATTATTTTTTGATTATTAGATAATGTGGTTATCTTATATACGGTACCATTTGGGCCTTTGTAGGCATTTTCTTTAACTCTTGCAATTCTAGGTTGATAACCGCCATCTGTTGTTTGTTTTTTAGCTTTACCTTCCGCCGCCGCACTACGCGCTGCCTCACTAGATCTTTGGACAAACGCCTCTGTAACTTCTTCAAGCTTAGCTGGATCATCCAGCAATGGCATAAGATCTTGGTATTCGCCAAAGCTACTTAATTCATCAGCAATAATAGACTTCATTCCGTCTGGATTAGAAGACATCATTGCTCTAATTCTATCTTCAAAAACCTTTTGTTTAGTTGAATCGTATGTACCAGAGTTATAAATAGGTGTAAACAAATCATTATATTGCATTGCTGTTTTGTAGTCTTTTTTAAACGGCATCTTAATATCTTTATAAGCCATATTAGTACCATCTTGCCCTTGAAAGAACAAATTCCCACCTGTGCCTATTGTAAAAGGTGTTTCACCTGTAAATATGTTTGCCGCATTGTCTGACTGTAAACTATTATTACCAGCAGACTGATCTTTAAAGGAGTCCATGTAATTTCCTTTAGACTCTTGATAGCCATCAAGCTGCCCCTTCAAATTACCGAGGCTGTTTTTAACGCCATTCATAATATCAAGCTGCTCCATGTACTCAGGCGTGCCGGGTTTAAAGTTTACTATAGCGCTTGCTGCTTGTGCATATTCGTCTTTAACACCCATTAAATATTGATTAACCGCTTTTTGATCAGTTTCAGTTAACGCTGTAACATCAATATTAGAGTTTAAAGCAGAAATATAACTCTCTACTTTATTATTTCTTTGTTGCTCTCTCGCTTGTCTTTCTTTAGCGGCTTGTTGTAGGCGTTGCATAGGTGCGTCAAAAGCTTGCATAAGCGGTTGAAACCCGCCAGCCTGCCTCATTGCTCCCTCGCCTCTAACTAAACTTAAGTCAGCGCCGTAATTTCTTTGTGCTTTTTTTGCCATAATATTTTATTTATCCGCCTAAGATTCCCGCGACTCCTTCTCCAAAAGCTCCGGCCGCTCCAGCTTCTACACCAGCTCCGAGCAAACCACCAACACCGCCCATAATAGATTGAGTAGCGGCTGCTCTTGCTTGTTTAGCGGCACCTAATCTTTGTTGTGCCATTCCAAGTTGTGTGCTAGTTTTACTATATTCTAATGATCTTGCTTGTTCAGCTCCTTGCGCTTCTTGAGATTGTAATTGCCCCGCCATTTGTGCCTTAGCCATTTGGTTAGATCTTTCTTGCTGCCCTATACTTGCCGCTGCTTGTGCCGCTCCTTGCGTTTGTTGGTTAGCCATCGCTTGCGCCAACGCGGCTATACCAGACCCACCAGCTGCTCCGGACATCTGATCCATAATATTAGCTTGCCCCTGTTGCTGCGCTTGCAACTGGAACTCCGCTGCTCTTTGGTCGACAGTTAAGTCTTCCATAGTATTTTCTAAGTTAGCGTATAGGTTAGATGTGTCAAGTTCTTGGTATTGAGTTTTGAACATATCGTACTCTTCTTGAGCCGCTGCTTCTTCTCTTTTTCTTTTTCCACTACCTATAATACCACCCGCTATTCCGGTTAAGCCCTTTACGGCGCCCATTGCTGCTGCTACTGGTATCATAATTTTATTGTTTTATAATTTATTATTACGTGTTATTTACTGCTCTCAAATATCTCTGAGCCCACAGAAAACAACTCTGATTTGTTTAATGAATCGTTTCTAAGTTCAACCTCCGCGAAATATCCTAATATGCCGCTTGTATTAACTTTATTATCTTTAGTAAATAATATAAACGACGTAGACGTTGGTCTAACTGTTTGTGAAGCTATGTTACATACAATTGTATTTGTGCCGTAGTCTATTGACACAACATCACCTATTTTTACAACGGTTACACCCATTGGATCGTTCGTGTAATATAGTATATCTCCAATTTGTACAGATACTTGTATGGGACTGCTAAATGCTAATGTTATTTGATCCATATTATGGGCATGTTATCGTTGGGTTAAGGGCAGGTGGATTTCCATCACCTGATATTAATGAAGCTGGTGGCATTAGTCGAGCACATTGCCCTGTAACAACCCCTCCCGCGGGCACTGTTTCTTGTGTAATTGCGCCAGTGTCACAATCAGCATATTCATATACGGAGTCTACAGTTCCCTGTGAATTGTCAAAATCAAGCGCAGCACATACGTACGTTTTAGTAATGTAAGTATCAATATCATTTGTAAGTGCGTAACTCATATTCTGTACGCCTGTAAATGGCGAAGTAATATCAACCCTAAGTGTTAAATCAGAACTTCCTAAATTTAGTAGCTTTGCTCCTTGAGTTATTGTAAAATTACCATCGGCTTCTGTTTTTGTAAAATCAGAATCAACTAAAGAATTAGTATCTGTCCATGCTATAGTGAAGTCCGCTAAAGGTGAAATAGTAATATCATGGGTCAGACTGCCGCTTTGTGTAAAGCTATAACTAGCGTCTAAAGCCAATGGTGTAGGATTAGTAACTGAAAGATCAGTATCACCAGAGGTTATTGTTCCACTTAATTGAATAGAAGTAATAACTCTTCTTTGGAAAACTATTGGATTAGGCTGACTAAAATCAGGACTTAAATCCGTCCCAGGAACAACAAATGTTAAATTGTGTGTTGTGGTTGATGTTACCGTTGGGAATGTTATAGGTACAAGCTCTTGGCCAGAAGGCAATACACCTGTAATGGCATTTGTGCCGTTAGAAAAAGTAGCGCCGTTATCTATTGTTAAAGAATAGTCTGCCCCTTGAACACCTGTTATAGCTAGATTTCTAACCGTCTGTGCGGCTGGAACTGTTGTATTTATTGAATATCCAGTTACATATTCTAAAATAACGGGTATTTCTATTGCGTGTGCATATACGTCTATTTCATCGCCGCTATGATTTACAAAAGGATATGTGTAGTCTGCATTAACTCTTATAGCGGTTAACCTGTTATCCGAATCAAGTACAGAGCCTGTTGTATATAAGTTGTAGTCAGTTGGATCGCCAGTTCTAAGAGATATGGTTGGCGTAGATTGAAAATAGTAACCCGTATCGGCTTGTATAAGCTGTGATAATATTTCTTCCGTACTTTCCGCCGGCCCTGAATTTGTATAAGGTAAGTTTTGGGGCAATGGCGTAGCGTTTGCTGTATCATAAAATACAGTACCTGCAATAGTTACACCAAGCTCTTGAGCTGCTCCACGCATACATACTTTTATATCAAGATTATTACTAGGCATAGTTGCTGTCGATACAAAAACAACTGTCAGCATAACGTTTTCACCGTCTTGTGTAAAATAAGAGCTAGGTACATCTACCTCTGGGTTTGACGAAACAACCGTAAAATTACTTGCCTCAATCTCGTAACCCTGATTAGGTGTTATTGTTAATACAGCTTGAGGAGCAACACTGCTTATCAAATCGCCGCCTGGTATTATGAATTCTTCTGATGTTACCGTAAAATTATCTATTGCTACTATATTACTCATTATGGTATTGGATTTACGGGTTGACCTGTATATATGTCAATTGTTATTAAAGTTCCGGTTGTAAATGCCGTACAAAGTATTTGTTGTGCGTTGCCGTCAAATACATTAAACCAAAGAGCGGTGCTGTGGCAATTAGCGGTTGTAGTACCAGTATTAAATGTACCACATTCCATAAAAAACGTAATCTGACCATTGCTTGAGTTTTGCGCTAATGTCTGGGCATCCGCTTCACTTATTTTGAAAGCACTATATCTATCGCTCGTGCTTCTAACCTGCCCTTGTGGCGTATAGTATTTTTCATTTCCACTTGGCGCACCTAAATCGGGTGTTGGGTTGCCATCACTATCAACATAGTTTGAGCCACCGCCGCCTGTGTTAGAAATATGAACTCTACCAATTTCTACAGCGTTACCAGAATCCGCTGCTGCAAATATATTAAATGTACCCCTGCTGCAACTATGACCACCTGAAGCTGGAGATGCGCATACCGTTGTTTGTACCCCAGTGCTAGGGTCAACCCATACCCCTTGTGGTTCGTTAGTAGAAACATACCTACCTATTATGTCTAAGTTAGTTAGTAAATTAGCTAAACCTTCTACGGTTACATTTTGTGTAGCTGTATTAGGCGGATTATCCGGATCGCTTACAACCAAATCAAAAGAGTATGGTTGGGCATCTGGGACTGTGCCTGTTACAACGGCGGTCCCGTCTCCGTTATCAGTAAGTGTCAACCAGCTTGGTATATTACTTGAAGTTATAGTTAACTCCGCCCCAGTATGATCTGCGTCAGCTACTCCGACATTATAAATATACGTATCACCTATAGCATACGCTGTAGTTGGTGGAGTTGTTGTAAAGTAAGGAATATCTGCGACTGGATCAACCGCAATTGTAACTGTACCAACATTGCTTACAAGTTGTGATCCATTAAAGGTATCAGTTGCCGTAAAGTTAAATGCCCCAGCGTCACCGTTAAAGTTTGCGTTTGGAGTAAAAGTAACAATGCTGCCATTTATAGTTAATGCCCCATTATTTGTGTTATCCGATGTAATATCATATGTAATAACCCCTGCTGGTATATTATTGTCTGTAGTTAAATTAGCAAGGTCAATTGTCGGACAAGTAGTACAATCTTCTATAGAGGTTAAACTTCCATTCATAACATAAGGCGCAACTCTTGCCACAAAACAAGACGGGTCAACTTCCACATGTAAAACAAATGAACTTTGAGTATCCCCTGATATTTCCGCACGTCCGATACCTTGCATTGAAAACTCTGCGGCATCTAAATTGTTATCTAAATTAGTACTAAATTGCGTGCCAATACCTTTTATGTAATTAAAGTATTTGCCTTCTTTATCCAAAAACTCTTTAACGCTACCTTCTTGAAGATTTGTTTGTATTAAACTTGTATACCAACCAGGCGTAAACACCTCGTTTGTTGGATTATAATTTGGATTAGCTTGTAATTCAGCTAAATTAAATGTTTGCTCCTCTGGCTTTCCTTCTACCTGGTATCTATACTCCCTAGATTCTGTACCTGAATAATTTAATGTTTTATATTTTTTAACAATATTTGGCTGGTCATTTATTAGAAATCTAATCGAGCTGTCATATTGAACACCATAAAAATTATTTCTTGTAGCGCTTGTTGCCCCGTGCTCCCAAATCTTACCATTTTTAATACTGTAATATTTGTTATTTAAGGATATAGCACCTTCAGGTATAAAATCTTTACGAGAAGTCCAGCCTTTAACGTCTTCTTTAAAGGAAACAGTAGTTCCAGTTTGAGTTAATGACGGGTTAAAATAATTAAGTTTAAGCTTATCTTTCCATTCATCTGTAAGATTATTAAGCGTAAGGTTATAAACGTCCTTATCGTCGTCGTATGAGCCTAATAACACGCTTGATGAGTGTAAGTTATCAGCAAAGAAATCACGCATATTAGCGGATGAAATTTCTTCTAACCCATTTCGTGATAATCTTAAAATAACACCTCTGTTTTTATCAGTAAAGTATGCTCTAAAACCATAAGTAGCAAAGCTCTCTGGGTTTTTAGATATACCATATTCACCAAGGAAAGGTATTGATTGCCCCAACACGGCTGTATTACCTACAATGTTTGTGTTACCATCAGCATTAAATAGCGCATCTTTATTTGCTAATACCTTAAGAACTTTATCTTCACAGAAAGCAATTAAGTCAGTATCTCTTGAGTGCAGCTTTTGAACACTTGTATAATACGGGTTTAAATCTTTAGTTATTGGTTCTGCAGCTATAAACTGGTTTAACCTATTAATACCAGAAGTAGAATTAAATATTTGTGAGAATATTAAACCTGTGGCTTTTGTTTCTTCGCCATACGCCTCGTCTAAAACAGTTGAAACAACAGGACCCTTGTCTATACGGGTTGCATTGAAATCATCACGTATACGATCAGATTCTACGCCTTGCCCAAAAGAATAGCAATTAAACCAATCTAGTTTTTGTAATGGTTGGTGAGCAGCCATAGTGCTACCGGCATTTTGTATTTCATATATATCGCTAGCTGAATAATATAAGTCTAAATCAACAGCTTCCTTTGGGTAAGTTTCAAATATAGCAGGATTATTAGATGTGTATGTATCCGCATCTACCGCATATAGTCTTAAAAATTCTACACCTGTTCTTGTCGGGTTTGCCTGTCCAGTATTAATAGGTGGTAAACCTACAGACGTAGCTATAGGCTTATCTATTTTTATATTCCATCTTACAACTCGTCGGCTACCATATTTACCAGAACCATGTCTACCAGTTCTTCTACTAGCAACACAGTACGCCGAGCGATAGCTCATTGTTATATTGTAAGTATGAGAATCAAGCTCTTTATCTGGATCGTCTGTAATTCTAAATATACTACCTGCTGTGTCTAACGCTTTAGCAAAACCTATATGATGGCCAGCGCTTGGTTGATTAGTTGGCCAATTCCACCAAATACCTTTTCTATTGTAGAAAGCTTTAGATTGTTTCCAGGGATTACCAAATCCGTGAAATGATATGGTTAAATTTCTAGATCCTACATCTATACCTAATCCTTGATATGGTCGATCGTCTTGATTACCACGCTGATATTTAACATCAGGAGACGCTCTTCTTCTTACATCTAATGGAGATGATTTATCCCAAAACCATCCTTTACTATTATCCGGGGCTGTATCTCTCCAGAAACTACTCTTACCGCCTTTTTGTATATAGGCTACTTCTTTTTGGTATTCTATAGTTAACTGCGCGTCTTCAGCTTTTTTAATTATACGTTGTTCTAAAGCGTTGTCTTTGTATATTTTTACAAAAAATCTACCTTGATATTCAGGTTTATTTTCAGATCTAGATTGATATATTGCTATGTCTAAGGGTATACCTGTTTGTCCTTCTGGTATAAAGTCTAAGCTTTCATCAGTAGGGAATCTAAGTTGAATTCTATATATATTACCTTGTTTTTTTATCCATTCTATTTCAAAATAATCAGATATATTTGAACCAGAAAGTATTCTACAAGAAAGATTGTTCTCTTTGTTTAAATCAGCTAATCCACCACCGGATCCCGTACCGTCTTCTTTACCGTCAAAATCATCTTCGGGTATTTCAAAAAACCCTTTGTTAACTTGAGGGTATCCCGATCCCGTAAACTCTGTAGTTTGCCTACCAGCTTGGTGTCTTCTTATTTTAACAGCATCTGGCGCTTCGTTTGATATAGCTAATATCTTATATCTAGCGGTTTCTTCAATAAACGAATTGTTGTCATGCTCTTTTTTAAGCTCCAAAAACGTTTCTTCGTCGACTTTATTCCTGTCGGCAGACGGAAAAGACAACCATACACTACCATCTTCTGGCAGATAAAATCTATCTAATGCTAAGTTATAATACTCGTTAGATGTTTCTTTTACATAAAACTTGTAATGTGTTGCCCACTTTGGCGGGTTTGAAAGCATACCTATCTCTATAGTATTGTATAGGTCTGCAAATTCTTTCGCTAATGATCTACCACCGCTATCATTTGTAAATACCGGCGTTTGCCTACCGTATTGGTCTAAATATACCACACCCATTTGATATGTGCGCATAGACTTTAAAGATGGCACCGGCGTAGAGCCGTCGGGATCTGATGATATATTTATAAATTGCCCTGGGTTATCTGGGTCTTCAATGATATCTTCATTTTTTGTAGGATCATGCACAATACTAAACTCAAAGTTTGGTATAACCTCACTGTCAGCGAAGTCAACCATGTCAAAGTTTTGTGTGTAGTTACCGTATATAATTCTATTTCCAGTAATTTCTTGAGCCAACGCTTTTTTAGGAACGTTATCATAAGGTCTTAGTAATTGGTTAGACGGCAATAAAGAAGATATAAGCTCTGTCTCTATTTTAATTCTACCGCTATAACCTGTTGCTCCGCCTTCTTGATAGCTTGTATCATTCCATTGATTATATGATTGGCCAGGTAAATTTGGCGCAGTTTTTTCTATAGTGTCAACACGATACACATTGGTACTGTTTGATTCTTTGTAAAGTATATCTATAGCTATTACATCATCAGGAATGTTAGGCGTAATAAAATCCCTTACTTCTAAGACTCGTATGTTATTAGTCATTGCCAAGTTATAACCATCAACACCTGTATACTCAAACTCATCACCTGGTATAAATGCTATCTCTGTAAAAGGAGAAAATGTGGAAAATTGGTTATCATCGTACTTATAACGATATGCGAAGCGAGGAAATTTAAACTCAAATAATGGATCGTCTTGTTCCAGTTCTACATCAAACCCTTGTGGCCCCGCGGGTAGATCCTCACCTACGCTTTGTAATTCACATATAGCCTGCGCTTCTGAAACAACTTGTGTAACTTTTACTCTAGCTTGGAATTCTCTTAAGAAATTATCGTCGGGATCTTGTATTGTTAATAATAAAAAGTCACCTGCTATATAGTCTACTGCGTTTGTCCAGTTTAAAGTTATAACAGTACCGAAGTCCATAGAGATCGTTTCATCAGGATCATCTTCTGGGTCGGTAGACAGTGTGTTAAACTCAAATGTAGTAGTTGTTTCTATCTCACCATCCCTAACAGTATTCTTTTTATATATAGTTGGTCGTAAAAGAGGTGATTTTTTTATAACAGTAATATCAGCTTCTATGAAGTTTCTGCCGAATATTTGTGTGTGTGTAGCAAAATCAGATGAACCCTCTTTAAATTTCTTTATTTCAATTTTTTTAGGCTCAGTTTGGTTATCTGTAAAAAATAAAAACCCTTCGAGTATGTTTACACCCGTAATTAAAAAGTTTTCATTAAACCCAAGTATACCGTTTTTATCAACTAAAATAGGGAATACAACATCTCTTATTTGGTCATATTCAACAATAGCATCTACGCTCTGTGATGTAATAAACCAATATATCTTTTCTGTGGTTGCATCTTTTACGGTACCTATACATTTAGCGTCAGCAGGTATATAAGCCAGTCCAGAGGCTGCCCATGTGGTATGCAGCGTAGTTATATCGTTTAAAGTACGATTGACCATCTGAACATTACCAACTAATGTCTGTAATGCACCGACGTCTGAGCCTTCGGATGTAGCTACCTCTAGGTTTAACGCATCCCTATACTCGCCATTTGGAACTAAACGCTCATCAAGGTCTTTATTCATTTTACCCTTGAGAAACGTATGAATCAATTCTGGCATATTCTAGTGTTTTATTTGCTTAGACTTACCTCGCATAACCTGCGTTAATTCTTCTAGCTTAATATTTGATAACCTTAATTTAGCATTACGCTTTGATGCTCTTGCCTCTTTTTTATATCTTTGTACAATATACTCTGGTATTGCAGGGCGCGTTGAAACTATAGCGTAGGCTATATATTTATATAAAGCTTCTTCTGCAAACTTATGTATTTTGCTTTCTTCGTCAGTGGCTAACCCATCTGATATATATTTTATTGAAACTATTTGACTTACACAATTTGAACTAAAGTGCATAACACCTCTTATAGGGTCTATAAAGAATACCCCGTTACTTTGCGAATATTCTGGATCTAAACCGTATCTGCGGCCCGCAGATGTTCCGCGCATAAGGTCGGCATTGTTTATATTTTGAAAATCTGTGTCAGGTGTACTGCCCTGTCCTTCTGATCTTCTAAATCTTTTAAAAGTTTCTGATGGTGTTGCTGTTACTATTTCACGAGTCTGCTCGTCAAATATATACTCATATTCGTTATCTTGAACATAAGGCAAAGGATCGCCTGTTTTTCTTGCGGGGTATAATATTCTTTCTATACCAGATTCATCTGTCATTGCAACTTTTACATAGCCAACAAAGTCTTGAGGTAACGGCACATATAATGTGGGTCCAACCTCTACTTCAATCCATTTAGAAGATGGTAATATATCAAAACTCATTTCAGCTAATCCGCGTTGTGCGTGGAAAGCTACATCAGTTCTTTTAATTTTACTAACTAGTTTACCTTCGCCAACATAAGATATTATAAAGTTATTTATAATGTCTTTTAAAGAAACAGCCTGGTAATCACCGTAATTCTCATCGTAACTATTCCATATGCCATCTGGCCCTAAATAGTACTGCTCATTATTTTGATATAGTAAACCCATCTATTATGCTTTTTCTTGTTGTGTATTCTTAATTTCTTCACCTGCTGCTATTTGATACATTTGAATATCTTTAACAACTAACCCAGCCATCTCTAATACTTTTATTACAAGCTCAGTCTCTTCTGACGGATCCAGCTCAAAGTCTTGTGAGTATGTTGCGTCATACAGCGCTTCACCGTACACCATTTGATATCTCCATTCTACCTTAGCTGGCTTACGTATATAATTACACTTTACAGCAGAAGTTAATTCGGTATCGCCGTATACATTAATAGTATTGTTTTTAGAAACATATATAGGTCGAATATTTTTAGGCTTAGTTAATGGAGAGGAATTAATATATAAAAATTCATTACCATTTATACGCTCCGCTTCAATGTCTTCATTAAGAGTTTGCCTGTATATAGTAGGGTTGTTTTCCGGAAAGTTTGCTTCCTGAGTTGGCGACGGGTAAAGATCCCTAGTTGTTGTATTAGTAAATATAACAGTGCCAAGTCTGTACATATCCGTAGGAAACGGAAAGTAGCTATTTGTTTCGTCGTATGTTAAGCTATCTTGCGTTTCGAATATAGCTATTTTTTTATTTAATATATCGAGCATGTCGGAATACTCTGTGTCATTCCCTGGCGTTCTGCCAAACTGATTTATATCGTAAAAATATTGTTCAAATAAATCTAATTGTGCTTGATTTGCAAACAGGTTAAACTCCTGAGGCGTAACATACCCTCGTTGTTCTTTATTGAGTATGCCTAATACTCTTTGATAAACAGTATCTATACTTACGCTCATATTTTTTTATTTATAGTAATTAGGCCACCCATAAGATGGCCTGACCACTATGAGTGACTATTTAAGTCTTTTTTGAATTGTCTTATAGACTTCTACACCTTCGTCTGTTTTAAACCACGCTGCTAATGCAGAGTATGGATTTTCATCAAAAGGAACAGTCATAAGCTTTCTATCGCCGTCTCCATATGTAAATGTTCTTTGATCAGCTGATAGTTTAATCAAACCTGCTTCTACAGATTTAATACCAAAGTTTCTTAATTGTACGTTATCATCATTAGCTAACTCAACAAATAGCAATGGATTTCTTTTTGCAAATATTAATCCATCTCTTTTTAATTCGCTGCTTGATAACTGATTAACTGATGTACCAAACTGTACTCTTAATATAGCTTCCATTTGTTCAACGTCTAGTGTCTTAGCTAAGTTAAGCGCTGCAATTTCTGCTTCAATCCAATCTAGTTGACTTGCTGCTTGCTGTTGAGGCTTATACTCTTCCCACACTTCGTCTTTCATGGGGTGGTACAATGATAATAGCTTTTGTAAAACTTGATTTTCTTTTGGAACATTTAATGCCCCATTTCTGAAAACAATACGCCCTAACGTTGCCGTTCCTTTTTGTTCATCAACAAACGGAGTGGGTTGGTTTGTAGCGTATTTTAATTCACGTTGATATCCTTTATCAGCATCAAACCAAAGTAATGGTTTTCTTGCGCTGTGTTTGGATGGTATTGTGAATACTAATGGACGCTTATTATTTTTAAGCGTATATAATCTATCTTTAACTTCCCAAGATTGAATTACAACCTCGGCTTCTTTCTTTTTTGACATGATATAATATAATAAAAATGTTAATAAGAGTAATAACTACCCCCGTCAGTTCAACGAGGGTAATTACTACAGGTTTTCTAACTTGTTGCTTTCAACAATACGAAGTTGTTGGCAGCTTGAACACACAACGCTCTTTCAGATAAGAAGTGTACGTTCATTTCGTCAGCGTCAGAAGTATAGTTACCTCCTACTGATCCAGTCACCCAAGACTTCATTCTACGGTCATCAGCTTCAGAAGCTCTGTAGCGGATGTGTAGGAATGGTCGAGAGATGTTCTTTCCGAGTTGCTGATCGTAAACTGTAGAAGTTCCAGCAGGAACTAGTACACCTTCAACATCTGCAACTAATCCACGAGTTGTAGAATCGTTTAGATATTTCCAGTCAGTTTTGTAGAAATCGTAAGAACCTCTTCGGAATCCTGAGAATCCAAGGTTTAGCGCCATGTCTTCTGAATTGTCGAATACACCGTAAGATGTACCGCCAGCTCCGTAAGAATTTTGAGCAGCCAACATATTGTCAATCGCTAGTGAAGTACCACGATCTAAGAAAAGCATGTTTTCTTCGATTGATCCTTGCTTATCTAGCTCAGCTAAAATAGTATCAAAGTCCGCAAGACCTGCGCCACCAGCAGCGTTGAAGTCAGCATCAGTATAAACTAATCCTCTATCTTCAAGAGCAGCAAATAGACCTTCAGATCCTGTTACGTTAGTACCACCTCCAAAACCAGCAGCAGCAGTAATGTTTCTTACTGTGCCATCGATGTTTAAAGATTTTTCAGCTTCGACCATAGCCATTTCAAGTTGATCTTCGAAACGGATACGAGCTTCGTGCTCAGACTTTAAGTACCAAAGGTAACCAGAAGTTCCAGCCTCAGTAGTTACTTCTACCCAACCAATTTGAGCAACATCAGAACCATTTACATTATACTTATCTCTAAGAATAATTGGTTTGTTGTTGAAGGTTGTGAAAGAAGCGTCAATTGAGTTACCAGCATTTTCAGTTCCTTTAGCGTACTCAGAACCATAAACAAACACCTTAACGTCAGCACCAGTCATTGTAAGACCAGCAACCTCGCCGTAAGTGTCAACAGTTACAGTTTGTCCAACTACGTCTTGTACATATGCTTTTTGAGTAATGAAGCCTTTAGATACAACAAGTGTCATTCCTTTTCCAATCAAGTGACCAGCAGGGAATGTTAAAGTTGTAGTAGAAGCTACTTCAACGTCATCATAAGCAATGTGTAAACGTCCTTGTTCTGACCAAGTAATTACGTCAGAAGCCATAGGCATTTCAGCGCCTACCATACGTAAAAATCCAGCAATAGTACGATTTCCATATCGTTCTACTTCCTTCTCATATACCTCAGGCAAAAATTGTTGCGTGAAGTCTAAGTCCGCGACAGAAAGGTAGTTGTCTCCAAACAATCCCTTAATAGGTCGTGGGGTTAAATGTGCGAGAGCCGTTGGGCTCCCAGTAAAAGATCCAGCCATTTTATTAATTTTTTAATGGTTAATTATTTTCGTTTTTTAACTTTAAAACTACTCGTGCTTACTGCATCATTATTGACCGCGCGTATCGTCCAACCATTTTGTGTTGTTACTTTTTCGTGTCCCCGTCTCGGGTCCATATCAACATTCTTAGTTCTCGACATGCTATCCTTTACTGCATCGGCTTTGCCTTGCTCGTAAAAGTGGTTTGCGATTGCATCAGCATTCATAGCTGTAAATAGCGACTTATGATAACCCTTAGCGTCTGACATTTCATTTTTATCGTTCAAAAACTTTTTGACGAAATTATTAATGTCGCTTTGGGTTGTCTTTACGTCTTCAGTATTTTTAATTTTAAACCTATACTTCTTGTCTCCTACAGAATAGTCAAAACCTTTGAAATTCTGATTAAAAACGTTTTCGGTTTCAGTTAAAAATATTTTCTTTTGCGATTCATCTACTTTAGTAACCTCTTCGTTTTCTTTATTATAGCGATTGAAAAATTCAACTGCTTTTTGCTGGTCCTGTGTTAAATTAGATCCAGCTTTAATATTTTCGTAATACTTAGATTTTAAACCTTCAAGATGCTTTTTAGCTTTAGCAGCTTCTTCTTTAAAGGCTATTTTAGCTTTTCTAATATCCTTGGGTTCATCTAACTCTTCGTCATATGAAAAGTCTTCCATAAGGATATCAATATCTTCTTTATCTAAATGAGGCTTTGTCGTTTCATAAAATTCACGAATTAATTGCCCTTGATTTAATTTAGAATAATCAGTATTTAATTTTACGTAATCATCAAGGCTACCCCCTGTTTCATTCATAAAGTCTACAACTTTTTGAATATTTTCCGGTAACTCAATGCCGGTTTCATTTGACTCAGCTACAGCTTCTTCAACAATTTCTTTCGCTTCTTTAACTGTAGGTGCAGGTTCGTCTTCTTCTGTTACTTCTTCAAGTACACTTACTTCTTCTTCGGCGTCTTGTATTTCTTCAACCACTTCTTCGCTGTCTGTCGCGTCTTCGGGTTGTCCGACAGCAGCATCGCTGTCATCTGAGCTTTGCTCTTGAACGGCATCTTCTTGTGGTTTATTTAAATCTGATAAGTTAACTTTTATTGTACCTTCTTCGTCCTGCGTTACAGGGCCTGTAGGTTTTTCCTCAACAACTTCTTTTTCAGCTGTTGTTTGATCTTGGGTATCTTCTTGTACCTCAAGAACTTCTTCTTGGTTTTCTGACATGATAAAATATTATATAATTATACATTACTATTATTACTTAGGTTCGAAGGTTCCTAAGTCAAACCCTCCGCCAATTATATCGTTTCCGCCGGATTCGAAGTTTTTTGGTGGTGTATTGTTTTTTCTTTGCTCAATTAATTCACTTTGTTGAGAAGCTTCCATTTTTGAACGATCATCTTTTCGATCTTCTTTTTGAGATTCTCTTTGTTTTAATATATCGGTTTCCATACCTTTTAGCTGTAGGTTATACTCAAACTCTTGCGCCATTAATTCTTTTTTGGCTGTTACCTCAGCTTGTAGCTTTTGTATGTCTAATTGACCTTTAAGTTGTTCTAGTTCTGCTTTCTGAGCAGTTAAAGCTTGATTCTTTTGAACCTCAGCTTGCGCAGCAACTTGTTGTGCTTGAGCGTTTGCTTGTGCCTGTGCTTGTATATTTTGTTGTTGCATCGCTTGGTCACGCTCTTGCTTTTTCTTACGTTTTATTTTAAGAAGCTGATTTGCTAGTTTTAAATTTTGCACTTCTCTAATATCGATTGCATCGTCTAAATCAATTAACCCCGCTGATAACGCGGTTTGTATATTATTCTCAAGCATTTGTTTTTCTTCTTCATCTGGCATAAGTGTTAAAAATATACCAAAATCGTATAGATGCAAATTGCTCATTTCCGAGAGGGTAGCTACATTGTGAGCCCCTATTTTTTGTATAAACGCTTCTCTAGCTGGAGAATATTCTATTATATCGGATACTCTTAATGATAAGCATTCAGCTAAATGAGCTGTTATATATAACCCAGCTTGCATTATATGTCTTGTTGCTGTGTTGCTATTAGCTGCTGCTATTTTTTGTATACCCACTAAAGCTTTGCTATCAGGCATACTGCCGTCTCTTGCTTCGTTTAACCCGGTTACGTCACGTATCATTTGCAAGTAATAGTTGTAGGTATTTATTAAAGCGCCTAGCTTATTACCACCACTACCACTTGTGATTTCTTGAATAGGTATTTTACCTGGATTCATGTCGCCGTCTTGCGTAAACGATCTACCAATTACAGAACCTGTTTGGAAAAACATATTTAATGCTTCCTGCGGATTGTAATTTGTTCCATTACCCAAATCTATTTCGGCTAACCCGTCGGCATCAAGATAAACACCATCTGGTACCATACGAGACATTACTTGCTGTAACTTTAAATGCGTTAATTGAATCATATCAGCAAAACCAGTAATACGGCTTACTAAAGATTCAATCTTACCTTTATACATTCTAGGCGCGTTAATACTATAATTTAAAAGTACTTTAGAACTATCACTTTTAGGACGCATCATATTTTTTGCTAGTTCCCATTGTAATAAATAATCAGTGCCTAATACTAACACCCCTTCGTATAATACTTCAATAGACCTAGATAATTTGCCAAACTGTTGTTCTAATACTTCAACAGGCGGGTCAAATGTGTCGTCGCGTAACAAAACTTTAGAAGCGCCAGTTGCGCTTTCTTTAATTTTGTAAACCTCATTCATGTATGTTTTATAATTAAAATACAATACTTGAACTGTGTTTGAATCCGATTCGTTATAATTAGATATTGTTCTATCGTAAAAGCCATTGTTTTGATAACCTGTCTCAGATATTCTTTTTAAATCTTCGTCAGTTAAATCAGGAAATTGCTTTTTAATTTCATTAATAGGTACGTTTCTAACCTCGCCACAATAATATATATCATCAAAATAAGGTGATTCTGTATATGACCATACTAAATTAGCAGGGTCAACATAATCAATAACAACGCCTTCTGATTTTGAAAATCTGTTTTTCACAGCGCCAATACCTATTGTTGTTAAATCATATACAACGCGCTTCTTAGTTAAATCGTAATTATTTCCTTCTAATAAAACGTTTATAGCTTGCTCCTCCGCTATCTCCACAGCTTGCTTATAATTAAGCTGCATATGTACGTCTAACTCTTCTTGCGAATCCGGTAGCATTTCCGGAGGATTTTCATATAAGTTAACACCAAAGTTTTCTTTTGCAAAATCATTTATTTCTTTTGTTTGCAAATCTCTAACTATACTGTTTAAGTAATCTGTACGTTTTGAAACACCATAAGGATCTTGTGAAAACGCTTTTATATCAAATGTTCTTTCAGATATACCATTTACAACTATGTCAACAAACTTAGGTATAATCGGAACCGGCTTCCAGTCTATATTTAAATATGATAAATCGCCGTTAATAGACAATTCATCTTTATATTTTTGTATTGATTGTTCGCCCCTAGAATATAGTCTTAATTGATGAAATGTATTTTGATTACTTTTATATCTATTAGTACCAGAATCTGATTTGAACCATTCGTCTTGAATCGCCCTACCAACTCTTAAGCCATATTTAACCGACATTTTTTCTTGGTCGCTAGCAACTTGGCTTGGAAAAAAACTATTTATAACTGACTCAGCCATACTTTATTTTATTATTTCCGATATTGAACCGGCGTTTTTATATTTTGCAATATTTAAGTTTAACTTTGGTTTTTGCACATTTGGGTTAGGTCTATACAGATGTCTGTTACATGCCATTATTGCTAACCCTGAGCTAATAGCCGCATCAAATTTTGTTCTTTTATTTATATCAAACTTAGCCCAATCGTTCAATGTATTATTAAAGTACATTGTTCCATATTGGCCATCAGCTTTAAGCCCTACGTGTGTTTGAATATAAGTTTCAATAGCAGCAGCGTGCGCTTGCTTAATATCTTCAGACGAGTTAGGTATCCCGCCTATTTCTCTTTCCGCAACTGAAAGCTTTGTATATAACTTATCAGGTCTATTCATAGAGTAACCCCTATAGCCTCTCCGTTTTAAATAATAAAGCAATCGTGGTTTATTATTCTCACAAAGCAATGGCATACCGTAAAACACTAAAGCCATTAATACGTCTTCAAAAAACATTTCAGCGGTTTGAGGCCTTGCTACATATTCCAAAAAGAATGAATTAGGTGGAGCATCTTCCATACTAAAAGACGTTAACCCATGTAGCGCTCCTTTTGATCCTCTGCCGTCTGTGGTACCTGATATATCGTAACTATCACATCCAAAAGCACCAATGTGTTCGTTGCCTGGATGCTTTATACCATTTTTAATTACCTGTTTATTTTGCAATCCAATTTTAGGAACCCACGAAACTTTAAATCTTCCATTAGGGTTTGGGCTAAACATTACTTTTGAATCTTTAACACCATGCTCCCAATTAAAACTACCAGTTGTAATAACGCCTGTGCTTTTTAAATCTTCGTTGTAATCTATTTGTTCGTATATTTTTACTAAGTTAAATATACTATTTTTAGTTTCATCTCGAAACGCGTGCTCCTCTGTACGCGGGAACTGTCTGTAAAACTCATTTAAAGCATCCTGGTCGCCTTTTAATCCTTCGACCTCATTATCCCAGTGTTCAATAACCCCGACTTCGATAGCGTCTCCGTGTGGTCCAACGCAATCTTCTGGTGGGTTTTCGAATACAGGCATTCCATAATCGTCAATGAATCCTTCGTAATTCCATTCCATAGGTATGAACAAAGAATATAATCCTGACTTAGTTTGTCCATTGCGGTTTCTTTTTGTAACATCTGAGTCATTATAAAGTTTTTTAAAGTTCTCACCGCCTTTGTCTAACGCGTTTGAGGTTGAACCCATCATACATTTACCTATGACTCTACTACCTAGCCTTAATGTTGTTTTTGTAACCCTCCAGTTGTTGAGGATGTTGTCAGGCCTTTCCCATTTGCCCGATTCATCGTGGACGAGGAGTTTAAGCTTCTCTCCATCGTAGGAGTTATCACCCGTGTTCTTCCAGTCGATCGTTGTGTCCAATCCTTCAAGTAACTCCTGGTCTTGTTTATTTTGTATGGATTTTCTAGTGAGTCTACTGGCTGGTATTCTATAGGCAAGCTCGGTCTTGGGGCGATCCATACCGTCTTGGATGGGCTTGAAAAAGAAGGGGTAGTTAACGGATATTGGTACAACCTTATCTGTGAACATCTTCTTAGCATCGGCTCCAGACTTTGACAAGATACCATACCGTGCATCTGATGTAATTGTTGCCAAATTAACGGTTTCTGCTGAAGACATAAATGAAAATCCTGAACGACGGTTTTTAAGATAGCACATTCCATAAGATCGTGAGTCGGCTTTACTAGCTTCCCAGAATATAAAGAATAGTCTGTTTGCTTCCCTAAAGTCTGGCTTCCCAACGTCAATCTTGCTCCACTGCAAGTACATAAAGTGAGTGCCAGTAATGTAAGTAGCCACACCTTTATTATTGAACCAATGGCCTTCTTCTCTGCGTTTAAATTGTTCATCTATATATGGTTCCCATTTTTCTTTAAAGTCATCTGGATATTCCCGCCAATCAAAAACGCTTTGTATTCGTTTTAATTCCTTAGGGTACTCATCTGCAGCCCATTTATCCTGTGACTTGTCTATTTTAGTGGGAGTTTTTGGTAATGCAATTTTTAAATTTTGAATATTATATATTTCACCAATTTGTCCGGTCTTGCTTATAACTACGATGTCATGCTCTTTGTTATAACCGTACTTCCACTTTTTTGATTTATTTAATCTAGCTATTGTATTAGCTTTTATAGGAGTCTCTACTCTGTATAAATTTTGCTCGTACATTATTTAGATCTTCTTTCTGCAAACCCTGAAAAAGTTTTTGCTTTCTCTTCTTCTTTAGGTTTATTTTCTAATATAGCTTCTTCATCTTGTATACGAGACAATATCTCGAAAGCGTCAAATATAGCTAACTTTTTTGTGGCAGCCGCATTCTTAAGCCTATCAGCAGATATATCATCATCTGAATCAACTATAGGTTCTTTAGCTACTTTTATTAATTCCTCAACTGCTCGCTGCCCAGCTTGGATTATATTCTTTTTCGTTTCCTTGATATTCATATTTAATTGTAATTAGATTTGTTGGAACACGATATAATTTTTCTTTGTTAATTAAAAACTCATATTCAGCACCTGGCTTAAAACCCACTAAATCACCTTCTTTAGCTTCTTTTAGACTTGGGTCTTTATACTTAAGTATACCAATTAATGGCTTTTCAAAGTTTATAGAAAACATCTTGTCTTCTTTTATTGGTTTAACGAAATTAAACCCCTCAAGTGGAATCCACTTTATTATACGCTTATATGCGAATATCTGATCAGGAGAAACAAAATACAAATTATTTTTGTAATAACTCCTGCTATTTTTTTCTTCACCTTTAATATCTCTGAACCTTCTAAAAACATTGTGGTGTAATATTACTTCGTCTCCTTTTTGTACGCCTGTTGGATTATGACTAGGTACAGCCATTACCACACCAACTCTTGAAACAAAATTATGGTTTTGTAATTCTGTATTTAATATTAATTTTTTGTCGCCTATTGTTTTAGTATTATTGTATCTATCGTCTTTAGGAGTTACAACAAAATCAAAAATACCTTTCATTAGTAATCAATATTGTATTCAATGGCTATTGCCATATTTTTATTAAAGTCTTTCCAGGGTATTATATCTTTACCTTTTTGAATATAGATAGAGTACTTTTCTTCTTCTTCTATAATATTAACTATAGTATGACCACCATACACTTCCTGTCCAACAGAGTAGTGCATGGCGTCATTTTTATAGTCTTTCCCTATACTAATCTTCCTTAGCAGGCTCACGTAGTTCACCGGTGTTAATATCAATCACTTTGTCACCATACTTATCTTGCAACTCTTTTTGCTGCTCATCAAGCTTTGTTTTAACCTGAGCAAATGTATGTAATAACTCATGCTTCTGTAACTCTAATCCACCGATCTGTGATTGAACGCTATTTAATTGCTTAATAATGTTTGTTAGAACTTCTAGTTCTTCTGCTGTTAGCTTTTCTTTTTTTGCCATTTAATTTAATTTAATTGTTATTGCTGGATTTCTTTGCTTTTTCCCAGGTACGCCCAACAAAATACGCCCCGTAGACTGTTATTAATAAAGATTGAAAAATTGGTATATAGTCTTCAGCTATTTTAAACTCCCCTATATTGCCATCAAAAAAACATAGTGCTGTAAATATAACAGTTAAATATATAAGAACCATAGGCCTTATGTTTTTAGATAAAAACGAATCTGAATTCATATCCGCTTCCCATCTTGCTGTTACTTGCTCTTGCGCTTCTTTATCTGCTTTTTCTAGTATCTCAGTTATTAATCGCTGAGCTTCTAATTTTTCTTCTTTAGTTGTAGTTAATTTATCAATGACATCACCGACTTCTTTAATTACTCCGCCGGTAAGCCATTCCCATATTTTTTTCATTATTTACCGTAATATCCGTTTTTATAGTTTTTACCCACACCTTTTGGGCCAAGACTTTTCACCATTGCTTTTGGTTGTTTTTTTGCGTCAGCCACAATGCCAGCATAAAGCTTAGGATTTGGATCAGTACCCCCTGGGCCAAATGTATCTGTTTGACCTTTTGTTTGCTTTTCTGGCGATGTTGGTGCTTTAGAAGAATCTAAGCCATCCGCCATGGATTTATTTATGTCTACAAACTTACTGTTTTCAACGCCGCTTGTTAAACTTGTGTCTGCACCGTAATTTAATTCTTTTTTCGTTGCTGGAGATCCCATATCTAGTAAAGGCTCTTGTACTTTCATTCCCTTATTTGTGGAATGTTGAATTCTTGCTGTAATTGGTTTATTATATCCCATTGTATTATTTTTTATAAGGAAACATTTTGTTTAACTTTTCTTTACGATGCCCACATCCACAGGGAATGTTCAAACCCTGGGACACTTTATCGACTACAGTTTTAATACCTGTAGCTTTAGTAATTTTTTCAACTGTATCGCCTAGACCTCTTGACTCCATAAGCTAAAATTATTAATGCAATGAAAAGCACATGTGATAGATTCACGTGAGCTTCCCCGCAGGTTCCTAATATATGTTTTAACACTTCCATCTTCTACGTGCCGCGCAAATTCTTTTCTTTGGCGTTTTTGAGCAGTTAATACCGTGTTGTTTCATTTGGCCCTTTGATCTAGCACAATAAGACGTTCGTCTTTTGCCACCTCCTGGTTGAGGTGCTTTAAGATTACCGCCTGTCTTTTTATTGTAAGCTTTTCGGCCAGCGGCTGTCATACCAGCACCTTCTTCGGCTGTTAAAAAATGACGCCCTTTGCCTTTTGTTGTCTTACGGAGCTTTTGCACCATAGAACTTGCTGGTTGTTGATCGTACATATCTTATTTATTAAAATAGTTTTTTTGAAGTGGTGCGGGTTTTTTGCCTCCACGTAATAAGTTGCCGACAAAACTACCTTCTTCTTTTTTTCCAAAAACACCTCTAAGAGCATTGCCCACAGCAGTGCCTTCTGGTTTCTTTGCAAATACATCACCAATACCCTCTATAACCTCGCCTACTTTTGTTTTACCGCTAGGCGTTGAAGTTACTTGTGTAGGTGTAAAAGATTCTTTTGCAACTCTATCAACAACACCTTCTTTAGTTTCTGTAACATTTCCAACTCCGTAGCTTTCGCCTCCAAAACTACCTTGATCTCTTTGCAAGTCTCTTAAAGCTCTACGATCAGCAATTAAGTTTTGAACATTTTGCTGTCTTTCTATATTGCTTGCTGCGCGATCTTTTCTTTGTTGTTTGCGCATAGCTCGTTTGTCTTTGCCACTTAAACCTTTTCTTTCAAAACGATCTTGTCTGCGCTCAGCTTGCCTGTCTAATCTGTTTAATATTTTTTCTTGGCGTATGTCCGCTCGCAAGTCTAGGTTTTCTTGGCCTTTAACCTGTGTTTGATCCATTTCAAAATCTTGAGTGGTATCAGATGTTGGAGGGGTGCCTGGGGTTGCTGGTGTTGGGGGCTTATAGCCTTCTCTAAGGCCCTCAGCCTGTTCTCTAGCGTATCTTTTTTGTTTTTGTTCCGCTGTTTCTTTGGCTAAATATTCTTTCCATGCCTCATCCGACATTTGATTTTCTGCAGCCTTAACAACTCTACCACTCGATCCCGGGTCCGCAGGAGTTCCCCCTGAGCCTGGCGTGGTTATTGTAGTATCGGTTTGATCACCCGATATAGCTCGCCCACCGCCAATATTTTGTTGGACATCTGCTGTTGACACCTCTCTAGTAGATGATCCTTTAGACAAATCATCTTCGGTTTGTTTAAGTAAAGAGTTCTTCGCGCATGAGCGAGATGCTATTGCTGTAATTGGGTTTGCCATAATTATGCTTTTTTAGCCTCAGCTTCCCATTCAAGGTTACCGCCTTCTGGCTCATTTGTTGTTTTATTTACTATTCTTCCGCCAACACGCTGATATACTCTAGCTGGTGACTTTGTATCTTTTTTCCAAGTAACTTCTTCGTTTGTATATTGCAAACGGCCTGTTATCATTTGGTCGTGGTGATTATTTTCTTCGGGAATAGAATCACGCTTTTCTTTTTCGCTTACATTTTTATTTACAAAAGTAGTACCATCACGATTAGCTTCTGCTATAATACCATCGCCTAAATCTTTTTCAAAAACTGGTCTACCAAACTCAGATAGTTCTTCGTTGATACCGAATATTTCACCTTTAGACTTTAATTTGAAACTCATCGTTCTTTATCGTTAATCATATCGTCAATAGCTTTGTTATAAACTTTATCCGTATATGTTTTGTTTTTATAAAATGTACTTCGTTCAGATGTTGGCAAATCTTCCTCTGCTAACATTATTCTGTATATTCTTTTAATTAAAAGCTTGCATTTGTTTGATGTTTTATAAACAGCATACTTTGAAGTAGTCCTATTTCTTTCTTTAAATACATCAATCCAACCATTCCGCCTTAAGCGTTCCCACCGGTTTTTATCCCAGCTATAGGTGTACACACCATTAATAAAATCATTACGTGTAAAAAGCATTTTGCAATCTAAGTAAATAAGTAGCTCTAAATCTGCATCTTTTAAGTCATAAGTCTTACAGGCCCACCTTCTGATAAGCCTGTAATACTTTAACAAATTCATATCCTGCAGATCTGTTCCAGTTAGCCTCATTCTATAAGTACTATATCTGAAATTTTTAGCACATAATACAAATGATCGTTCCATTCTATTCCATGCCCAGCGTGTTTGTCATATCTAACAAAATCACCGTCTTGCAGTATATCTATTTGGTCGCCTATACTTATTACTCTACCTTTAACGTAACGAACGTCTTTATTTTGTTTTTCAGTAAGCTCTAGCCCACCAACTTTTGTTGGCTGCTCTTTAATTTTATCTACAATTACAAAATGATTTATTGCTTTCATGCTAATCTTTTATTACTGATTATACAATCGGCAGATATAATTGTATTGACAACACTTACTGCGTTCTTTAAAGCTGTTTTAGTAACTAACACCGGATCTATAATACCGGCTTTAATCATATTAACATCTTTACCTGTTTTAACGTCTATACCCCTGTTTTTGATTTGAGGATAAACTACTTGCATATTAGCGTTTTCTAATATAGTCTCATACGGTGATCTTATTGCAGCAAGCAATATCTCTTCACCTTTATTTTTCGGCTTAATCAGTGTAGAAGCATTTAGCAAAGCTACACCCCCGCCCGGGACTATACCTTCTTTATAAGCGGCTTTCGTCGCATAAATCGCATCTTCAACACGATCTTTCTTTTCTTTTAATTCAACTTTAGAGTCTGCTCCAACATAAACTATACCAACTTGACCGGTAAGCATTGATAGCCTTTGCTCTAATTGTTTCTTAAAAAACGGATTAGTCTCTTCGCTTATTTGCTTTTCAACATCCATTATTCTTAATGCAACCTCTTCATTTGCTTCGGCTACTTGCAGAACAGTGTTTTTGTCGTCTGTAACAGCTTTAAACGCTTTGCCTAATACATCAGGGTCTATGAGGTCTAAATCGTCCCCTAACTCCTCGTTTATTATGTTAGCGCCAGTTAATATAGCAAGGTCTTCAAGCGTCTGCTGTTTAGTTGGGCCAAAGCCTGGTATGTCAACAATATTTACTTTTATATTGCCTTTTACTTTATTAGCTAATAACGTTTGATACGGCTGCTGCTCTACGTCTGCAACTATTAATAAACTTTTCTTATTTTTAATTACAAACTCTAATACATTTTGTATTCTTCGTATATTGGGTATAGGTGAAGAAACTATAAGTATATATGGGTCTTCTAATGTAGCTGAGCCCTTATTTTTATCTGTAGCTAAATGCGGTGATTTTAAACCGCTATCAAATTGAACTCCATCAACAAACTCAACATAAGTTTCATTTGTATCGGATTCTTCCATTAGAACAACTCCATTTTTTCCAACTTTTTCATAAGCTTGTCCAATTTTATCTCCAAGCTCTGAGTCGTTGTTGCATGAAATACCAGCAACTTGCTTAAGCATATCACCTTTAATTTCAATACTGGTTTTATCAAGATAAACCATAACTTTTTCAGCACCAGTAGCAATGCCGCTTTTAAGCTCTCTAACTTTTTCTTCATCTAAATTTTCATTAACTGTTTTTAGTAAAGAATGCGCGAGGACAGTTGATGTTGTTGTACCGTCCCCGGCTTCTTTTACCGTATTGCTTGCCGCCTCTTTTATGAGTGTTGCGCCAATGTTCTCAACCGGATGTAATAAGACTACGCTTTCCGCAACGGTTACACCATCTTTTGTTATTACCGGTTTTCCAAGAGCGTCTTCATATATAACGCATTTTCCAGAAGCACCTAACGTGCTCTTTACTGCGTTTGACAATTTTTCGACGCCTTGCATAATTTGCTCTTTGGCTTCATTGCCAAATGTGAGAGTTTTAACTATCTCACTAGGGTTATTAAATTCCATTAAATTAAATTTTAAATTATTTACTCTTTTTCAAAAGTCTTTACAACTTTAGGGCCTTTTATAAAATCAAGTTTTTTCTGATAATATTGAATTGATCCGTCAATTGCCGCTTCTGCACCCTCGATAGTTTCTCTCCTTGTAATATCTTTCCAAGAATCTTCGTCTGGTACTTTTATTTCTGTTTGGTAGAATCCATTTGGTAACTGAACAATACGCCAGTTAGCCTTAGTGGATGCGTGTTTCCAGGTTTCTACGGCTTTTTCTGTTGGTTGTGGTTGACTAGTCCACGTATTAGTCTGGTAATATAGTGTCATTGGTTTTGGTTTTAATTATTACTATTGGTTATATAATTACCTAATTCTTAAGTAATCTAATTTCTTATTAATAGGTTTCTGTTGATAAATTACCACTATTGTCTACTTTTATTCTGTATCTTGTTCCGTTTGGCGATCTTAATACTAAGCCTTTACCTATAGTTTCACAAAGCACATCTTCATCTACTTTTAAATCATCATACACTTCTGTTGCTCCTCCGAATTTAACGGCAAGCTTTTTGACATGATTAGTATAAATCTCAACACCACCGCTAGTACCTTTTATCGAGTTTGACGTTCCAGTGTTTAGATATATATCATCTACAACTCTCATACTGCCATTTACTAAAAGCTTATTAGCTAACTCCGGTGTTGCTCCTATAGCGACGCTAGATCCGTTATCTCTTATTATACTATTAGTTAATGTTGAGCTGTTACTAAATTTAGGCACGTAATTAGTTGTGCCCGATCCACCAACGCCAGAGCTACTACCGTTTGAAGCAGATGTTACTCTACCTTTAGAGTCTACTGTTATATTAGCGTTAGTATAGGATCCTGATGTTACGCCTGAGCTTTTTAATGTTAATCCACTTATAGATGTATTTTGCGCCCAGCTTGCTGCGTTAATATCACCAAACCCACCTATTGATATAGGCTGAGCTTCTATACTCATGCTCAAATTGCCCACATATAAAGCAGCGTTAAAAGTTGAATTGCTTCTGAATCTAGTTGTACCATTAACATCTAACTTTGCTGATGGCTGGGTTGTCCCAATTCCGGTATTATCACCGTTGTTACCGTTAAGTATTATATCGCCATCTCTCTGCAGCTGTATCTCCGCTCCGCCTGTTTGTGCTCTTGATATATAAAAAGGAGCACTACCAGCTGTACCCTGGAAGTGGAAGTTTACATTATCTTGATTTCCTGAGCCTACAGTTTTGAACCTAAGGCCAGATGTATTATCACTACTATCTGCTATTTCTATTTGAGCAGTGGGAGAGTCGGTGCCAACACCGATCTTCCCATCTACTAAAATATCTGATAAATGTTTTACCGACATAATTTAATTTTATTATCCTATTTTATTAATTAAAATTCTAATGGCGTTTGTTGCTGGTGCTGTAGTAAATCCAACTGTTACTAAACCACTTGCACCTCTAGTTACTTCTGCATGAACTGTTTCGCCATTAGACACTTGTACAAGCTGAACCATAAACTGAGATGAATCAGTTCCTAGCCCGTGCGTTGAGGAAGTTACGGGTACATCTGTTAATGAGCCATTACCAATCAAACCTGCATATTGTCTATTGGTTATTCTGGCATCAATATTTGAATTAGGGACACTAACAGAAGGTGTTGACCCTTCGCCTGTACCGCCTGAGACAGTTACGTTTGTACTGCCCGTTAAAGAGGCCACATAATTACCAGTTGTTTCTGTGCCAAGAGCAACGCCGTTATTTTTAATAGTAAGCAATCCTGTACCACTAATAGCAAAGTTATCTGAGCTAGGCTGAACAACACCAACTGTTGAGGTAGTTGCTATATCAATATTTTTGTTAACTTCTGTCCAGTCGCTTTCAGTTGTAGGTTGATCGCTTTCGGCTATAATAAGATCACCAACTTCTAATGGAACAGACCAAAAAGAGCCGCCTGTACCGCTACCAGCAGTGGTAACAACATATGTATAACCTTTTAATATTCCTGTTCCAGTTGGAGGGTCTGTACTTGCGTCATACCCACCTTGGAAAACAAGTTGGCCCGCAATAGCTGAGCTAATCTCCCCATCAACATAACCCTTTGTGGTTAATGTTGTGCTAGCGTCATTTACCGCTGTAGCTGTAGATAAACCTTTACCGGTTATAGTAATACCAGTTGAGGTGGTTTCGAATTTTTTACTATCATTAGTATAAAGCTCTATACCCGCATCTTTTGTAAACTTAGCATATGTTTCTCCAAGTTCCCCTGACTTAATCTCAACCTCATTGTTTGACAATAGCAATAAATCGCCTGAGCCAGTTTCTGATATAATAGCATTGTTCCCAAGAGTTTTATATATTTGGAAATCTGAATCCATTATAATTTTAGACGAATCGGTTAGTGTGATGTCGTCTCCCGCTTCTACTTCAATATCAGTACCGCCTGTTGTATTGCCTCTACTAAGAACATCTGATAAACTGTCTGCGGGTATTATTGTATTTCCTTCTAAAGCTGTACCAGCTGTAGTGCCAAATCCAGGAAAGGATGTTTTGCCGCTATTAGTAATTATCGCAGCAGCCTGAGTGGTTGTTATTGTAGTTGTGTTACCTGCCAAAGCTTGCGTTGCGCCTGTACCTATTTCAAGAAAACCACTAATATCAATATCCCCAAGTGTACCAGTTCTCTCTAATGTTAAAGTACCACCGCTATAAGAACCGTCATCTACATAGTTATCCGTGTCTGCCCCTACTGGGATCCAACCGCCGCTAGTGTATATTCTTAGCTCAGAGTCGCCAGTATTATAATACAACTGCCCTACCTCGGGAGATGCGGGGTTTGCTGATAAAGGGTGAATTACCGGTGATTGTAGCTGCCCTTTGTTTAAGTTAATATTGCCGTCTATATCGAGACCGGCTAAAAATTTAATGTCTGCCATGATTTGTTAGTTTAAATAAGCCTTGCCGGAAAATGCGGCGTTAAATGTTATTGTTAAGTTATTGTTATCTATATAGTCTATTTTTCCATATACTTTATTGTCTCCAGAATCTACAACTGTAATTGACGGTTTTTTGTCAAGTGTATGTGTTATAGCCCAAACGTTAGATGCTGATGATTGGTCCCACACTTCAAACGCATCTTGCTTAAAGTATTCCGCTATTGCATAATATTTATTCTCTTTTATAACGCCATTTACCATATCAGGATCGGGCGCTAACGTAGCAACATAAAAATCTGTCTCTATTGAATCTTGTAATAAGTTGTCTAAATAATAAGCGCCAAAGTTATTTATATCGTCTGTTTGACACAATATAATTCTGGATTTGACCATTGTCTGTAATAGCTCAATTATTCTTTTATTGCCGCTATTTTTAATACTTATAAATAATTCGCCTATATTTTGAAAAGGGGTATCAATACCTTCTCCCGCTCTAAAACTAATAGTACCGCTATCTCTGCCATCTAATAATTTGTCTGATTGAAATTCAAATATAGCTTGCCCCGCGATGGCAATAGCATTTTCTTTATTAAACATTTTTACCATATCGTTCAAAGAGTAATTCTTTGTTTGATTGGCTGCCCCTGCGGATGTATTTGTTCCTAATACTTTATCTGCTAAATCCGGTTTAGCGTCTAAAGCGTATGTGCTTATTCTAGCCATATTATATTATTCTTATTTTTAAATTACCGTTATGATGATATATTCCACCAACAGGTATACCATTAGAAGCAGCGTCTGCATCATTGGCAAAATTAAATTCTACAACTGTCGGAAGCACTACACGTGGCACTTGAGCAACGCCGCCACCTCTATTAACACCGCCTTCAGTTATAATAATTGCATTGGAATTAGTAACTGTTCCTACTGATACCGCGAATTTAGTGTTACCTAATCCATTAGAATAATCTGTAGCAGGGTAAGATGATGTGTCATTTCTAAAGCCTAACGCCATGGTGCCATCGGTTCCCGTCAGGTTACCCCCAATCATAAATGAGTTGTTGTCATTAGCCCCTGATGGCCCAGTATTGTTTTCGCCAAAAGCAAACATAGAATCAGCACCAGATAATGTGTGGCTAAATCCTAAAGCAACCGCGTTTTGACTTGTTGTAACTGTGTTTTGACCACCTGCTATAAGAGATGAAAAGGAACCAGTTAGCGAGTTTTGATATCCTAATACTTGAGATCTAACAGAATTTGTTCCGGTATTGGATCCATCTATTGTATTGCCTTGCCCTATAGCAAAAGAGTTATCAGAATTGTTTGTGATGGTGTTGCCCTGCCCTACTGCTAATGAGTTGTCTGAGTCTTCTAGTATTCTATTATTGTTACCTACAACTAAACAATTGTCAGACCCATATACAACGTCGTTGTTACCAGCACCAATAACCATTGACGTGTTGTCAACTTGAACGCCTGATGGGTTGTTTGATATTACAACACCGTGTCTAAACAATGCAGCCGGGTAAAGATCCCCTGCGTTACCTACGTCTAAAGTAGCGGCTGTGGATTGTTGCGATCTTCCTACAGCTAAAGTTCCACGCATCTGAAAGTTACGGCTATAATAACCAGTATTGTCAATTTTTAGTTCGAATGCCGGAGTAGAGGATGGAAGACCAAAAATTACTTTGCCGCCTGCCCCATTTATGTCAAAATGAGCTGCATTACCTGATGTGGTCGCTATATTTATTTCTTTAACATTACCCCCAAAATCTAATATTTGAGTTATAGGCGAATCCCCTAAAACTCCGTTTGGTCCGTCTGACCATATGGGTAGCGCGTTAGTTGTGCCAGTTCCTGTTACACTTCCGCCGCTAAATTGTGAATCAACATAAGCTTTAGAAGCTGCATCAGTTGCTGCTACGGGGGTAGTTGGTATTGTCACTTGACCTGCAAAACTTGATTGGTTTAAGTCTGTTACATTTATAGGTACTGAAAAATCTGCTCCAGTATTGTCTATACAAAGTCTTTCTGTTGGTTGAGCGCCTGAAACATTTGTAGATGTTTTAATACAAAATTTACCACCTCCTGAGTTGCCAGATCCAGAATTACCAATTGTTTTTACTTCTATTTGCGCTACAGCGTATGCAGATTGATCGTCAAGACTATACTGCAAAATACCAACCCTGTCGCCAGCTTGAACATCTCCATCTGGTCTAAATAAATCTAATACACCTGGATCATTTAAAGATCTAGATGCAACTCTTAAATCTGGATATTCACCGTAAACACTACCAAGTTTAGTTGTATTTAAACCAATAGCTTTGTCTGCAGTAACAGGCGCAGATACTTGATAAAAACCAGAGTCGCGCAATACGTTACCTGCTGGTGAATTAACAAAAGGTATGTACCCAGATGTTAACGTATCTATCTTTACATTACCTGTAGTAGTTGTGTTACCAGCTATAGTTATCTTAGTACCAGCTACGCCGTTTGAAAGCGAACTGTCTTGACTCATTATAGATCCTGTTATTCTATTGCCGCTTTGATTAAATACAGGTATTTGAAAATCCGTCGCGTCAGGGTCTATAAGCTTGTCTATAACATAATTAGCTACATCTCCTAAATGGAAGTTTTTGGTAGTTAACTCGTTGCTGTCTCCGTCTGTACCGAGAAAGCTATCAAGGTCCGAAATATTTACATCTTTTTGATAAGTAGGTATTCTAGCCATTGTTTTCTTTTAATGTTTTTATTTCGTCTTTAAGTTCATTTATTTCATTTACTAACTCTTTAATAGCCGCAGTATTTATTGATATAATATTATTGTGCTCCAGCGTTAGATGTTCTTCTTCTTTTACGATAGTAGGTAGAACTTCTTGCATGTCCTGAGCTATAAACCCATAGCGCGTTCCTAAATCTACACCCCGCATATCTGGCTTCCAATTAAATGAAACAGGCTCCAATTTCGAAACCGTGTCTAAAGCATTTGAAATTGGTATAATATTTTCTTTTAGATTTTTATCTGAAAAAGTACGAGCAGCGTTACTTGTTAAAGTACCGAATACTTGTGTGTTACCCCATACCTGAGCAACCGCGTTAGCGGACCCGGGAACAACATCCCCGAGGGCAACAAAACCTTTATTACCCCTAACCTGTATACCGTTTAATCCAATATTTGTTTTTGCTGTTGCGCCTGTAAATAATACATTACTAAAAGAATTAGTTAAGTCTTCACCGGAAGAAAGATATTGTCGGACCGTGGGGTGTATGTATGACCAAGGCGTTGTCATGTCATACCCTGAAGTTGAAGTACCAGCTGACCATACGTATATATTACTAAAATCATATTCATAGAAAGAGTCCACACGTATATCACCTGGATTTGTAGCGGTACCTATGTTTGATGATGTCGGGGCTTGATAAGTTCCCTCAATTTGACCAGACGCCCAATTGCCTGGCACATTAGCAATAACGCCGAAATACTCATTATCGTTATTAGGGCTCAAAATAACCGAAGTTGCGTCTCTTAAATCTTTGGATATAGATCCAGAAGCTACTGCTTTTGTTTCAGTTTTTAATAAAACACTAGCGCCGCCATTGTCTGGAACAAAATAAAATTTGAATACAACATTTAGTGTGTAATCAAAACCTGCAATATCAGTTATGTTAGGGATGCTATCATAATCTAATCCGCCAGAGCCGTCAGTTGGCTCATCAACGCTGTTGCCGCCATTAGCATCATCAAGTCCTCCTTCGCTTGGCCCCGAGGTGGTGTTGCCGCTTGATGAGGATATTGATCCCCAGCCGTAATCTTTACCAAATTCGGATTGAAAACCAAAAGTTATACCCGCTGCTCCAAGTAATGTTGCTACTGCGCTAGTTTCGCCAAAAGTAGGCCCCGCTCCATAGGGTATTGTATATGTAAAATCCCCACCGCCATAAGCGTCGTAAGCTATATTGCCCTGGGTGTTAGAACCAGCTATAGTGCCGGTTATGTCTGAAAAGAAATACTTATTCGTTTTAGGGTTTGAGCCAGAGGTTGTTGTTGAACCAGTTCTACTACTTAATTGATAAGCGCTAGTAGACAAGCCGCTACCTAGACCTATTACTCCTAAAGAAAATTGCGCGCTTGTGGCCGAGCTTGGCGCAATCGCTGGTAAATCTTCTGAAGATAGCACAAGTTTTTCCGTGCCGACTTCTGTGTACGATCCGCTTGGGTCTAGAACAATTTCTGATGAGCTGTCTTTTAACGCCCCACTACTGTCTACCGTCCAGCTACCAATTGATCCAGCTGAATGAATACCCCCAAAGTTTGCGGACCCGTCTGCATTAATGTAGAACTCCTTAGCGTGTATGGAATTATTGTCTAGGTTTATACCCATGCCATTAATTGAATAACCCGATGTTAAAGAATTCGTGGGCATCGCAAAATTTTGACTAGCTATAATACCTGTTGTAATTTTTCCTCCGCTGATTGTGGTTTGATCAGTTATATAACCGCCATTAGAAAGATAAGTCGCCAGCTGCGCTGAATCAATACCGCCTGATTCATAACCCTCATCATCTAAATAATTTTGCAGGTCTGTAGTGGTGAACTCAGTAGGTAAGTCACTTGTTGTAGTGTAATTGTTATTTGTTAAATAGTTTTGTAAATCGGTTTGGCTAATTCCTGAGCCAGACGACGAATTTGAAAATGTCACCGCCCCGTTTAATGATATAGAGCCGTCATTGTTAAGAACGAAAGGAGCAATAGAATTACCGTTAGGCTGTTCTATTGAAAACTTGTCGGCTACAAATTTAATTTCAGAAAGATTAGTAGTCCCATCCGCTAACAAAGTCATACCTGAAATTGCATTCCCCGCTGTTACATTTAAACCATAGGAAGCTGCTAGTTGTCCATCGACTGAAGCAATAGCCGATTGATTAGAGGAAACACCAGCAGATAGTGTAGTATTGTTTTGTGTTACTGTGGCTGTAAGATCTGTAACGCTTTGAGCGCTCGCCAAGTTTTCAGTGGCAATAATATCTGTTAATTCAGTTGAAAACGCGGTCGATAAACCTGTTAGGTTTCCGTTTGCATCGAAAGTACCAATCTCAGCCTTTAGTTCATTTAAATCTGTTACTTCCGCAAATGTATCAGTCGCTACTGCCGAAGTCACTTGATTGGCAAAAGCAGTAGATAGAGCGGTTAAGTTACCATTCGCATCGAAAGTACCTATAGAGGCTTCTAGAGCTGTTAAGTCAGTAGCTTCTGCATAATCTTCTAAGACTGTTGTTAATTGAGATCCAGTAATACCTGCAGTCGAGGACGATGCTATTTCACCGTCTATGTAACTTGTTAATGATGCCTCAAGTGTATTTAATGAGGAAGTAGTCGCATAACCTTCTCCCGCGACCGCGCTAGTAACTTGTGTTGAGAAAGCATTCGACAATGCAGTGATATTGCCATTAGCGTCAAACGTTCCTATCGATGCTTGTAATTCTGTTAAATCCGTTGCCTCTGCGTAATCCGCTAAAACAGTTGTTAAATAGCTAGCGGTAATACCAGCGTTCGATGATCCAGTTATTGCACCATCTACATATGTCTCTAATGTAGCCTCCAGTGTTGTCAAATCCTGGACAGTTGCCATATCTGCTGTAGCGGTTGCAATTAAAGAGTTTGTAGCTGAGGTATTTGAGTAGGTCGCTAGCTCACCTTGCACGTAAGTGCCAAAAGAAGCTTGCAAAGTAGTTATATCTGAAGCTGTAGCTAGTGTATCGTCAGTATATGCTGTTAAAACACTGTTTGCAAAAGAACTTGCCA
>Ga0181421_1000013_pt1 | contig 44574 bp, 49 predicted proteins | sample 44SPOviralmetaG_FD_130146 | JGI IMG/M metagenome (GOLD analysis project Ga0181421, IMG submission 130146) | Marine viral communities from the oligotrophic San Pedro Time Series (SPOT) site, San Pedro Channel, CA, USA - 44 SPOT_SRF_2013-06-19 | ecosystem: Environmental > Aquatic > Marine > Strait...
CTAGATTACTAATGCGCTTTTCGTAGAACTCCAGTGTTAATTTTTGCTGTTGGTCATATGGAGCGCGGCCTTCTTCTATTTCGGTAGTTAGTTTTTCTAGCTCCGAAGCTATATGTTCTATCAACATAAACTGTTCAGAATCAGCTGGTAGACTACCCATCTCTCCGCGAGGCCACTTAATCCGGAACTCTGTGTTATGTTCCAGATCAGACTTCATCATAGTGATGTTTGTTTCAATTTGGTTTAGCCGCTCTATGATCCCAAAATAAGCCCAAGTAGCAACAGACGCAGCAACAACCATCGAAAGAATATTTCGAAGTGGTAGAGCTACTTCTGTGTTCTCGCTTATTTTAGCTGCCATACTCCAATCACTTCCTGCTCATCCACGCGGTTGTACCCATGTATGCACCGACGATACCTGCGCCTGAGATATAGAATAAATTACTTATGTCGGATAAAGCTGTAACTCTGTCTAACGGTATAAAAAACATAGACAGTGTAAAAGCACCCATTGAGATTAGCGTATAGCGAGCCATACGTAGTTGGGCTAAATGTTTGCGGAGGTTATCTTCTGTTTCACGAATCTCTTTAGCTCGTGCCATTTCTTCATCAGAAACAACGCCGTCGTCATTCATATCATATGCGTCGTATTTGCTTTGATCTTCTAGTTTCTTAGCTGCCATACTACGCTCCTCCTGCTGCGCGATTCCGCTGGTACAGCCACCAGACAAAAATCCCAAGAGCTGCTATTCCGATAATAAAACACACAACTAAAACAGAAACTTCTATCCACCACTGTATCTTTTTCTTGTTCGCCTCTTCTGCTTCTCTGCGGGCTTTACGCGCTTCTACTTGGAACCGCACCCAATCTTGCCAAAGTCCGGGCCTACCACAGTATATCATTATCTGCTTCAGCTCGTCTTCTTGCTCTTTAACGCGCTCTAAGGCCATAAACTCTTCGAAGTCTGTTGACTGATGAGCGGCCTTTTTCTTATTTACTTTTTTCTGTAGGGCTTCTTTTGCCCCTACAATTTCACCTATTTTACCTGCGTATTGGCTTAGCTCTCTCCCATTGGAGACAGCATTTTTTATGACTGCAAACGCTGCGTTAGCGGCAGCAAGTTCTGCTAACATCAGCCACTACTTTGTACCACTGGGTTTCTTCATTATGTTATACCCCATCTGCGTAGCTAACTTTTTTAGGGCAGCAGCAGACATTTGAGGAGCAGCGGGGGTCTTGCCGCCTGAGCCATACTTTTTTATTTTGCCGCCACTACCATAAGAAGCCATAGGTTTTTTCTTATCAGTTTTCTTTTTGTTCATCATGCTGAACCTCCTATTAAAATTGCGCTGAGGATAGACCCCATGCCAACTATTATTGCACCTGCTGCAACAATTAAAATCCGCTCAAGACGGTCAACCCTAGTTATAAAGGTCTGATACCTTTCGGCACAGACCGCTTCGTGGGTTAGTATTTCTTGCTGTAGTTCAGCTACCGTCATCTTGGCCACTCATAGCCTCCCGTACTGCTTTACTCTGATCGTCTATCTTTACCTCTACTTCTTCCGGCAAATCCGGTTCCTCTACAAGCACACACCCTTCAGGCACCTTATCTGCTGTTCTAGCAAATGTACCATTAGGGAACATATATAGAGGAGTAGGTTTCATCAGTCCTGCAACTCCGCAAGTTTTGCGTCCCACTCAGCTTCGGTAGGTTTAGGCCCACCAGCTTCTGCTACGTCCCACACTTTTAGGTTTTCGTATCCGTCTCCCCCAGCTAGCACCCACCCGCCGCCGTTAGGGCTAAGCGCACGAGCTACTAAAACTCCAATAGGTTCTGTAATAATTGGATTGTTCATGCTATATACTCCTCTACAGTCCAAGTAGCAAACTTATCATAGCTGGAGGAGTGGCCGATCCAAGTTATTGTATCAGATCCCCATCTATACCCTTCGAAATAGAAGTGGAGGTTGCCTGTGTATGCCAATACGTTTGCAGTTTCAGTGTTAGTTTGGGCTGTGCCGCCACCGTGAGCAGTATCATAATAATAAGATCCTACTGCAGAAGTTTGCCCGCCATAACCGCCAGCGCCCCAACCATGAGCCTGACCGTTTGCAAGTAGACCAACAACAAAATAATTAGCGCCAGCATTAAATACAGAGGGTGTGTTAGACAAACACATTTGTACTCTGAAACCAAGACCGCCGGTACCAGGATTGATATAAAAAGGAATGTTACAACGTATACGAAGATGTGTATCATTACGCTTTTTGTTATATGCACGGATGTTAGCATTGGTGGCCGGAGCAAAAGCATCTTTGTTCGTGCCGCCAATCAGAATAGTTTCCCAAGCTGTTGTTGCTTGTGACGTTCTAGCACCGCTACCGTACCCTGAATTATACGATGTGGAACTTACAATAAGCCCTGACGATCCGTCTACATCCGCAGGAAGTGTTACAGTCTTACTTGATAAATCTAAAGTATTTGCTAGTTTTGCATCGGTTACTACAGTATTATCAATAGTATAAGTAGCCCCAGAATTGCTAACAGTAATATCACCGTAGTCTGCATCTGCAACAGCTGACTCAGACTGTATAGCTTCAAACAGAGCGGCTACAGGGCGAAGCTCAATTCGATCACCGATAGAAAATGCTACCGCTGTAGTGCTGTCTTGCGCACGAACAGCAGTCATAGAATCCGTGGAACGCGCAGTTACCTTTACGATCTCTAGATTATTAGAAGTATCCACGAGAGTAGCAAAAAAATACTCGCCAGAACCAAGAGTAGGAAATCGGGTACCCTGCCCCGAATCAACGGTAATAGTAGTGTCAGTAGTATTAATACCAGCTGCAAGTGTACCGAAAGCATTATTTGAAACTTTTACACCCATTAGTGATCCCCCTCAATAAGTACCCAACCCACCGAGTTTTCGTCCCAGTAATAATCACCATCGCCATCTGGTCTTGCAGTAGGTGCTTCCCATAAGTAAGTTGAACTATTTAGCACCCAACTAGGAAAAGGTTGTGGCGCGTAAAAAGCATCTGCAACAGCGTCGTATGTAAAACCAACGCCAGCAAAATTTTTGCGTATCGGGCGATCCTCTGGATGCTGCCCACCGACGGTATTATATGATGTCTGGATCCACTCTCCGGCAGAACTATCTACAAAGGTGTCAAAAAATTCTTCTTCCGCAACAATAACTTTAGTTACAATTCCGTTAACTACTTTTGCGTAATGTGCCATGTTGCCCTCCCTATGCTAACTGATACCGTATGACTACAATACCTGAGCCGCCATTGCCGCCTTTAAAAGTTCCGCTTCCAGGGCCACTGCCGCCGCCGCCAACTGTAACAGTAGTAGAGCCAGGTGAAACAGAAACGCTAGTTAAAGCTCGCATACCGCCAGCTCCTCCGCCGCCGCCTGATCCAGATCCAGCTCCTCCGCCGCCGCCAGAACCTTTATTGGTGTCGCCGTTTTGGGCATTAGAACTACCATCGCCGCCATTGCCGCCGCCTCCAGTGCCGCCTTGGCCATCGCCGCTGTTTGTGCCACCACCGCCACCGCCTGCGTAAGTAACATTTGAACCTGTTCTAAAATCGTTAGCTAGACCGTTTCCGCCGTTACCTGCTTTGCTACCTGAAATCTGTGTTTGTCCAACTGCTCCAGCACCGCCGCCGCCGCCGCCGAGGTCTCCAGCTGTGTGCCCTGAACCGCCGCCGCCATTGTTTCCTTGTCCTGATGTCCCTGAGCCGCCAGGTGAGTCACCATTTTGGTCATCACCGCCGCCGCCTCCGCCTGAGCCGCCGTTATTTCCTGATTGAGCTGTGTCACTGTCGTTAGACCCGCCGCCACCGCCGCCGCCAATCGAGGTGTTCGACCCAAAACTACTATCATCCCCGTTTCCCCCTCTACCTGTGCTACCGGCTCTACCGCCGCCACCGCCTCCAGCGACAATCAAAATGTCAGAGCTAAGTGCCGAACTGTTAGAATCTACAACAAAAGAGCCAGAAGAAGTAAAGCTATGTACTCGGTAAGAACCATATGTTGTTATTGTACCGCCTGTAGGTTGAGCTAAAGCAGTTTTAGACACAGATCCAGATGAAGTACCGTCTGAGTTAGTAGCACTAATGGATACAACATTACCAGCTGTAACATTACTAAACACCGAAGAAGGCACTGTTACTGTAGCTGCTGTATCTGAAGTAGGCGTGACTGTTACGTTTTCGTCGATAGAGTCTGACGACTGAGTAAAATTAACGACTAAGTTAGCCGTCTGAAAACCTTTGCCAGTTAGAGTTAGTGTAGTAGCAGCCCCAGCATATAAGTTACCTGAAACACTATTTAATATAGCAATTATAGAAGAAATTTTTAACCAAGATGTACCATTAGAATAATACACAACGTCATCGTCAGTGTCATATCTAATATGACCCTCAGTAGCACTTGCTGTAGGTTGTTGTGCTGTAGTACCTTTTGGTAGCCCAAAAGACCCAGTGGACGAAGAACCTTTATCGTATGGATTAGCCGCGTCATCTAGCCCTTGAGCTGTAACACGAAGCTCAACCCTGTCTCCAATCGCAAACGCCCGAGCTGCCGTGCTCTCTTGCGCCCGAGTAATCGTTAGTACGTCTGTTGATCTAGCAGTACACTTTACAACTTCAAGATTGTTGCTTGTGTCGATAAGTGTGGCGTAAAAATATTCACCACTAGCAAGAGTAGGGAAACGAGCGCCTTGCCCACTAGACAAGGTAATGCTAGTAGCAGAGTTATTTATACCTGCGTTCAGTGTACCAAAGGCATTGTTTGCAAATTTGACGCTCATTTGTTAGCCCCTTAGTTTACAGTAACAGTCCAAGTAATACCTAGAGTGTCAGCTGCTCCTTTGTTGATAACAGAAAACACTGTGCGGCACAACATATCGCCACTTGAGCTGGCGTTAAACAAGCCTGCCTCTGTGATAGCGCCGGTACCCGTACCAGCCCCAAACGTAGCAACATATGCTACTGCGTTAGCTGTGACTGTCGTAGACGTAAGTGCTACGCGTCCTGCCTCAGTACCCAGTGCAGTATTATTAGCTGCCGCTGCAGTGCTACCTGTGCCAATAGCCATATGAGACAAAGCAGCATCAGTAGTATCTTTAAGCCGCGAGGCGATAAGATTTTTACCGGCGGTAACAACTAAATTAGGTATAATGGTTTCTTGAGTTACATTTCCGTTAGGATTTGTGACCGTGATCTTCAACTCACCGGTCACTTTGATAGAATCTTGAATCATGGTCAGCTCCTATTTACAAGATTGTTCTAGCACCTACCGTACTGTTGCCAGCATTGATAGGCGTTTGGTTGAAGTAGTATCCGCCCAAAGCTCGGTCATCTTCATCAACATCAGTATAATGAAAGTTGACAAGAAGTCCAGCTGAACTTGCATCGGGTAAAGTTATACGGTCTGAAGCAAGCATAGCAGTGTTAAAAGGTTCAGCTGCCCCTATAACGCCCGTATTAGGTACGTAGTAAGCAACACCTGATATTGTATATGAATAAGGCTCCTCAAGAAATCCTCTATATCCATCAGATACAGATACAAAATCTGGGTACATGTATTCAGAATCGCCGAGTGTTAATATTGTGGCCACGCTTTCTGTAGCTGTAACAGCGTCTGATTGTGGTGGGCGTATGTCATGTACTATAGCCTCAGCTGCAGTTACTGCGTCCGTCTTAGGTATGCTAGGCCCAAGTTTAATACCCTCCACAGCAGTAAAAGAATCAGTTAGTACACTATTAGGCTCTAAAGCTATAGCTTCTACTACAGAGGTCGCATCGTTATCAGCTAGCTCCCCTACCGCAATTTCCTTAACGTCCGTCTCAGTGGCCGTAGTGGCGTCTGCAAGCCCTTTATTAAAATCAAAGTCGTCAATAACGTCCGTAGCTGTAACTGGGTCTGGGTCTACGTCAGCATCAGATAAGTCAAAGTCTACGCTAGATGTAAAAGTTTTTATGTTCGACTGCACCGCGTTGACAGCATCTGAAGTAGGAAATGTAACTTCATTTGCTATAGCTTCTGTTACCGACACAGCGTCGGCCAATACTTTACCTACTTCAAAATCATCAACAGCCTCAGTAACAGCCACTGTATCTGATTTAGCTGGCTGTATTTGCCTAGTCGAAACTTCTGTCGCAGTTACTGCATCAGTCTTGGGTATATTAGGTTGGTTAGAGATAGCCTCAGTAATAGATACATCGTCGTTATCAGCCAGTTCTGCAACTGTTACTTCTTTAGCGTCAGCCTCAGTAATACTTACAGGTTCAAAATCTACCGCAGGGGTAGACGGATCAAAATCAACTATATCATCAAAACTTATGACAATCTGTGCGTCGGTAACAGTAACCGTTTCTGCAAACACTGGCTGCGCATCAAACACAGGGTCTGCGTCAGTAGGTAGCGCAACATCATCGGGTTCTTCTTTGAGTACATCTAGCGCTTTTGTTAGCTGAGCAGCAAACCCTCCCGTTGCGTCTTCGCCATCTCCCATAGACACAGACTCAGAGACAAGATTAGTTTGCTCTAATACTAATGGGCGTGCTGCTGGGCTAAATATTATAGTGGCGGGATTAACTTTAGCTTCTATATAACTAGGGCGTGCTACTGCAACGCTAATATCGCTTACAACAGCGGCAGCGCCAATAGATAATACAGTTACACTAAGCCCTATCTTCATATGAGATTATCTCTAACCCTGAAACTCAGTGTTTCATAAACAGTCTGTGTGCCAGCGCCCGATGTTGATACAACAACCTCGCCCTCATACTGACCGGCATCTAAGTTAGTAAGAACGCCGCCGGAAAAATCAAATTGTACTTTGCCGTCTGTACCTGTGTTAACTAGGCTACAGTTAATCGTGCTAAGTAAAGTGCTAGTGTTAGCTTTGCGGAAACGAACAGATACACTCACAGACGACGGTGATAAGTCATACGGGCTATCAGTAGACTCATCAGTAAGCGTGAGGATAATTACTGGTTTAGAGTCACCTTTAACAAGTCTAATTGTATCTGCCATATTTCACCTCACGCAAATCTTTGGTTCTGTACACGCATAGAGCCTCTGCCTGTACCTAAGTTAGCTCTAGCCCTGCGCTCTGATAGTTTGTAAGCAAACTGTTTTGCGTGGTATGACGCTAGCTCTCTATCACTCCATGTGCGATCTGGTAACACCAAAAGATGCTGCAACGCCCCGTGCATAATTACATTTTCTAAATCATCTAATGGTGTCTGATCCATCTCGTAGGCTGTGCGTAGGGGCTTAAGAGCTACAATCATACGTACATCATAAACAACATTAGCGTCCGGTATTGGTGCTACAGCAAAATGATCTGGGTCTATAGATGTTATATATCTAGGAGTAGAGTGCTCATCTGACGACACATACGGCCACTTGGGGTATATATCGTGCAGCTGCTCTAAAGAAATTGGGGTTAATTTTTCCCCATTTACTGTAGCAGTTAAGATAGCATGCACCTCAGAAAAATCTGGTGGGTCATACGCATAATCATGCCCGCCTGGGTTAAGTCGTATCTGAGGTTGCTCATAGCGCCACGCTAGGGTGCGCTCACACGCCTCTATGGCTGCATCTCGTACATACTGCTCTACAACTACGTTAGGGGCACCAGGGACGCTTGGAGCGAGCCTAGTGACGATTTCTCTAAAAGCACGGTTTGGCATTATACAACATCCTCCCTCTCAAGTCCGCCACTCTCAGGATCAGTAATCGCACGAGACTGTGCGGCAACACCTAAGGCCTGAGTAAAGGATTGCTGGAACAACTGTGCACGTTGAGAGTTTACATGCTCGTTATCAACAGACTCTGCTATAAACACTGTAGCATCAATCACCACAGGGAAATAGGCATCCGGTAGTAAAGCAACAGTTTGAGTGCCTGTATATACAGCAGGGGTCTTAGAATACTCCCCGATTAATATCTGATTATCGGGGGCTTTAGGGTATATAAAAAATTTATTTGGGTTACGGACATGCCGCATAAAGTTTACAGTAGCTCCTGCTGGGTCATTCATCCATGTTGGGTATGCTTGATCCAGAGCTTCACGGTTTGTTTCAATAATCCCAGCCCCGTCTTTTACAGAGTAGATTTCGATCAAACGTATAGAATCAGCTGGGGCTGATTGCACAACAGAATTAAACGTACAGGGTATTTCTTCGATGGAAGCAAAAAGATCAGGGCGCAATACAGCTATACGTTTTAGGGCTTGGTTAGCGAAGCCCAACAATACATCATCACTATAACGATACGGTATATTCGTATCCTGTATGATGCGCCTAACCTCTGTGATTACATCATCTAAGATCATTCTTTAGCCCACGCTTCGTTTTCTGGTGTATCTGGATCATCAGACATAAAATGCCCGTTATCATCACGCGCACGAACCAATCCTCTAGTCGCTTCATCTGCAAGCTCTGGCGGAGTAGTATCTGGCTCCTCAGGCACTTCAGTTTCCAAAGATACTTTAGACTTGCGCCCTTTTTGTTTCTTTGGGATAAATTTCTCTGGGAACGCCTGTTCCTCAGTGACTTCAACAGTCTTAGGGTTATCAGCTAAGATTTCATCCCACTCGTAAATTTCACCGTCAGTTATATTTTTAAGCCATCGTCCACTCATAATAGTCTCCTTACGCTTTCCAGTTAACTCGTTTAGACGAGCCTTTTTTCTTCATTGCGGCCTTCGCTGCTGCAGTTTTACACTGCGCCATAGTCGGGCGGCACGCAGGGTATCCCCTCTTACTATCACTTTTTGACCCACTTCGTCCACAAGGTTTACCTGTCTTGCAGTCAACCCAGCCTTTGCCGTTGTTCTGGCCAAACCATTTTCGTAGGGATGCACCCTTCTTACTTTTTCTTACTGCCACTTTTATTACCCCAGTTTGCGGCACCTACTTTCCTACATTTAGCCAAAGCGCCCGATGCGTACGCGCTGGGCCAAACTGAATAGCGGGCCTTTACTTTATAATAACAAGCGTCTTTTTTAGCTTTTGCTTTTGGAGCTGCCATTTTATCACCACTTCTTACAAGACCAGTAACGAGCGGTCATTTTCGAGGGGGGTCTGCTATCACACCCATGCCTCGCACGAAAATTCTTACGCCGTCCTGGCTGATCTTTTTTAATAGTCATATTAGCATCGCCGAAGCGAATAATTTTTTCTTTACCGTTTTGGCACGCTTTAACCACAAACTTTTTACCGCCAGAAACTTGACGTTTCGGTTTGTTGCAGGCCATCTTGGACTTATCAATTTTTGCCATTATGCTTTAGCCTTTTTCTGTGCCGTAGCGCTTAATTCTTTTAGATGAAATAAACGTTTACTGTTTTTGCCATGTGTTTTCCCAGAATGTAGCTGGCCATTAGGCATCTTATGTGAATCGCCTTTATACTCAGTCCCATCACGAAAATAGTGTTTCATATTTTTAGCCACATGTACCTCCTAGGTAGAGGAGGGGGCCGAAGCCCCCAACTCACTTTAGTTTATGAACAATCAACCATAACAGCTGTAAGTTTCATAACTGCTGTATCAGCGGCGTTGACTGTAACAACGTCGATTGTATCAGCAGCAGTGTAATACTTACCCTGCTCAAAGGCGTCAGTTCCGGCGACAGAGATATATGCTGCAGTAGCATTACCATTTACGCCGTCAAGGTAGCCATCTGGGTTATCGCCATCACCAACATCAAGTGTAAGTGTTCCGCCCTCAGCAGTAGTAACCTCAAGCGCCACATGTGTGACCAAGGTTTTTGCTGGAACTTTAATAACTTCCAAGATGTCAGCTGCACCCAATGCAGTCAAACCAGCTGCGGCGCGAGCCGTAGTGATTGCTGCAAAGTCCAGATCTACAGTTATGGATGAAACTCGGTTAATACCTGCAGCTACGTGCGCGGCACCAGTACCTAAGTTATATCCTTTACCATCGTTATAAGTAGCCATTATCAAGCCCTCCTATTAAAGCGTTACGATAGCAGTTGAGAGCGCTTCAGGCTTCACCACTTTGTAACCATATACTTGCAGGCCACGAATGATGTTACCAAAAGTTGTCTCAGACCGGATGGTTTCCATGTTTGTCATCTGTGATGCAAACGTAAAGCCCATCTTATGACCACCAAGTACGCTAAACTCACCGCCTGAAGTTTTCTTCAGATTGTGAGACACGTAAAGGGTGAAACGATCAATCATGCCGAGGCGACCATTCCGTAGAGGGGATGATCCATCGCCAGTGATAGATGCGTCTTTAAGGTCAGACTGCTTGATATAGCCAGCCATCTTGGCAGGGATAACCATGAAGCGATCCTGCTCAGGAGCATTAGCTTCGTCAAGTACGGTACCCATGTTGATGATGGTATCAATGACGTTAGAGCTTGTGATAGCAACAGGAGTACCTGCTACACCCAAGTTGATGTCGCCAGAGATGCGGCCAGCTGATGAGCCTTTGTTGTTTGCGCCAACGTCAGGCAACAGGTCTGTCAGAACACGCTCGTCGATCTTGATCTTCATACGCTCAGAAGCGTCTTTAGACCACTGATCCATCAATGCGATGTCAGACTGAACCTGATCAACATCGTCTTCAACACAAGCGAAGTATTCGCCTTTGTCAATTACGAGCTGCAGCTTCGCTTTGTCAGGGTTTTCGACTGCAAGAGTCTGGCCCTTAACGTAGGTTTTGATGGTGATCTCTGGAGTTGTACGGATATTAACCGTGTCACCCATGTTACGGATTTCACCTTCGTAGTCAGTGTTAGAGATTGCGGATAGGACAGTCGCATCGTAGAAGTTCTCGATGAGCTTGCCCGACCAAATCTCGGGGATAAAGTTGCCCGTGTAGTCCGGACGACCTGAAGATACTGCAAAAGCCATGTTAGCCTCCTATAAGTTATGCAGTGACAATTCGACCTTCTCTCTGTGCTGAGAAAATGTCGCGTTCTATTCGGCCACGTTCTTCTTCCCGACCTTTGTACTTACCTTTACGTACAGCATCAAAGAAACCTTCGATATCTGCTGGTGAGTATGTTTGGCCTTCAGATGGCATAGTATTAGTCCCTGAACGACCTCGCCCTGGGGATACTTGCTTCTCTAATTGGTCAGAAGGAACCTTCCGATTGGTTTGAGCAACTGGGGTACCGTTGGCCTCCTGCCATGACCTAAAGAACTGCGCCACACGATTAGAATCTAGATTCTGCTGAGCATCTTCTAGATATGTCTGGCGAGAAATACCTGTAAGTGGGTCAACATCTAACAGCCAAGATTGAAAATCTCCGTTGTTATTGATGTCCTGCCATTCAGGTATGATAGTGGAAAGCCTAGCCCAAAACGTCTGAGTTGCTGATTCGGCCTGTGCGTGCGAGATTTGATTCATCTGCGGTACCACGCTGGTCTGCATCTGCATTACCTGTTGCTCTAACTGAGACACACGATTATTGGCTTGCGCCACTTCTTCTCGTGCTGCACGCCGCATAACATCAATAGAATCGCCGTACTCCTGAACATCTTTATCTGTAATCAACGGATCACTAGACTCGGGCTGTGCAGCAGGTTGGTTATTCAATGAGCTAAGTAGCTGCTCCATTTGAGTAACACGGGATGATAACTCTCGGTTCTCCGCTTTCATACGAGGAACTTCTGCATTATACATACCCTGCAGTGTTTTGTACTTTTGTTCCCAAGAATCCTTGGTTTGGTTGTCTGATTCACCGTGCTCTTTGGCTACAGACTGAGGTGCTTGTTCTTCTACACTGTCGGCTACAACTTCCTGTACAGGCTGCCCACCGTCGTTAGCTGCGGCCTCGGGTGCATCACCCTGTGCCTCAACCTCTCCGTTAAGTTCCTTGTATAGTTCTTGTACTGCCTCAGATTGCATTTGAACTTGCTTTGGTATTGCCATGTTGGACGCTCCTATCGGTGTGCGTAATTATCAGCTGTCATTATGACTTTGCCGCTATTTCAGGGGACTCATTCACGAACTTAGAAAGCTCTGTAAGAACCTGACACCGCCCCTGTGCGAGTGCCACGCTCTGTGATGCGACGCTAGGTAGCTGCTCTAGCTCATGTTGACGCCATTCCGCTAGCCAGTCAGCTAGTGCCGGATATTGGTTCACACATGCGGCTAGTGCCTTAGTAACTTCAGGAGTAGGCCGGATCATCCTGCTGCTCCTGTGTCGCGGTTACTAACTGTGTTCGCATCCTGCCCACCTTTAGGGGTTCCGTCAGGCAATGTCGGTGTGCCGCCGCCAGCAGGCTGTTCGGCCTTAGCGGCCTCCAACTGCATTTTAGCTGACATACGAGTCATATAGCCTTCCTTCTCCCTAGACGGAATGATGTCGTCCACAGGCATTTGCAACCCTTTAGCCACTTCACGAAGAATCGCTGAGCGGCCTTCTTTACCAACGATTTCCATGTCGATTTCGTTGGCGGTTGCATTAAGAAATTCAAGACGGCGGATGTTAACAGTCTCTTTAACTGCAAGGTTGATCGAGCCTTTTGGCATGATCTCAACATCGCCTTTAATAGTTTCGTCTTCGTCATACCGCATATTATAAACAAACTGGCGGTGAACGATTGGTTTGATCACATCACTGTCGATGTGCATAACAACTTGTCGGATACCTTTACCGGCTGCACCCATAAGCATAGATAAGCCAGACGAAGTACGTCCCGCCCCCTGGACGTTAAGGTCGCCATACACGTAGGAAGGTATTCCTGAATGATCGTCGGCTAACTTACTAAACTTATCGTATACGCCTAGTAGTGTGTTTGCGTTGTCATCAGGCTGTGTAAACCTAACTGCAGGAGCGCTTGACCCCAGCGGGTCATTCATTACTTGCCAGATTTTCCACGGATGAAGTTGAGTGATGTCTTCATTCGGCGGGATACGCTCAAGATTAACCTCAACTTGAGGCCCACTAGAGATACCCATATTGTTAACCAAAGCACGCGCAGCCGCGTTACAGACGTTTTGTATATCTTCGATAATTTCTGGTATGCCGCTGCCCCAAAATGCTCCAGGGCGTTTAATAAACGATGTTTTAGCATAAGGCTTCTCTCCTAGTGGGTCATAGTTAAGGATGGCCTTGATAACATAATTACCTACAATCCAAACATTTGCGTCGTATTCACGGTGCTTATCTTCAATTTCTTCTTCGTCGAGACCCCACTCAAGAAGCATCTTGCCGGTTACTTTACCCCAAAACTCTAGGGCATCAAATGTCTCGGTAGGTTTATTGAACGTATGGAACTTACGTTCTTCTTCGTCTTTAGTTAACTCAACATCTTCATTGATCCAGCTTGAGCCGTTGCCAATGTCCAGTACCTTGCGTATAGCATCGTCATCGTACCCAGGTACGCCAACAAGATCAGCTAGCTCCGTACGGCTTAGGGGGTGATGCTCAAAAATATACCCCTCGTTTACTGTAGAAATTCCTGGCTCTGGGTAAATCCTAAAGGGGTCAACCCGTTCAAACTCAGGGGCAATAATTTCAGTTGCTTCAACAATAGTCTTTCCGTCAGCACCTTTAGTCCAGCCTAGCTTACGCTGCCTGCGAACAACTGGCCCTTTAACAAAAGCACACGGGTAAGTTACTAAATCAGTAATAAATTCATTAAACGAATCAGCCCAACCGCCTTGTGCAAACTGGTCTGCGATCTTAATAGTCATCTTCTGGGCGCGATTATCTGCAGCTTCAAGCAGCTTAAACCTATACTCTTGGCCTACCATTTCTTTTAGCTCGACCATTTCGTCGGCGTTTGGCGCTCTACCTTCATTCTCAACAATACGTGTAACTACCGCTGCAAAAGCGTTTTGTAGTTCCATAGTCTGATCAGGAGATAAATCTGGAATAGGTGTAGGATTTAGCCCCCAAGGAGGTGTTCCAGTATCAAGCAGTATGTCACGAAGCCAGCTCTCCGCCGCACGGCATTTAACTTCTGTGACACCCATATAGATGTCAGAACCGCCCTGCTCGTGGATATCGCGTAGTTTATCTGCTTCGTATTCGCCGTTACGCTGCCGTAATCCGCGAAGCATAATATTTTCGATAGGTTTTTTAGCTTGTCGTGCTGCGTCCCAGCAATGGCGTAGATGCCCTGTAAGGCCTAGAACTACAGAATCATTCTGGCGAGCAGCAAGTTCTTTATCTACAACTTCTTGCTCACGCTTACGTAACTCAGCATTTCCTATCACCTGTAGCATTAAGCAAGCCCCTCATCATCTTTCTTATCACGGAAAGTAGTTAGCCCTTCAGAAGCATTACCTGCTAGTTTGGCAAAACCTTTAGTCGCCGTTCTGAGATTAGCTGTTGGGTTCATATTTGTCATACTCTGCTGGCCTCTTTCGACCAATGCCGCACGCTGTGCACCCACTTGCTGCATACGCTCAGCCTGCTTAGCAGCCCTGTTCGCAGCAGTAAAACCTTCGCCGCGTAGCTGACCGATTCGCACATTCGATACAGATTTACTTACTCTATCCCCAGGAGCTTTAGCGCCAGCTCGGATATATTCGTTTGTTTGGCGTCGTCTGTAAGCTTCTTCACGCTCAGTAGCAAGCTTCTGCGCTGCATCTTTGAACTCAGAGCCAAAATACTCAACATCCCCAGGGCGCTCTAGAACTTTAGGCTTACCAATCTTAAATTTTTTATCTGGGTCTAACCCAGTGCCAGGAGCTTTAGCGTAGTCTACCAGCTTTGAATCATATGCTGTGTACTTAAGGCCGCGCCCGTCTTTACGCGTGTCAATAATCTTTGCCATTACATACGCTCCTCATCATCAATATCGTCCATGTCAACTCTGGTGTCGGGGTCGTTTTTATCTGAGTAGACATACCCGCCAGATTTGTACTGGCGTACTTTACGTTGGGCCATACCGCTAGTATCCATCTTCGGATTGTCCGAATAGACTACGTAAGGTTTACTTCCACAGCCACAACCACATGGCATTCCGTTTTTATTCATACTCACACTCCTGCAGTAAGTGTACACTTTTATTTATACATGGCAATAAGTTCTTACGCAAGTAAAGAAAATACCCCCTACGGGGACAATCCGTAGAGGGTAAGTTTAGGTAACTATGAAGGATGTCTCAATGACACCAACAATATATCAAGTCCAACCTGATGCTGCAACCCTTTTAACTTCCCGCCGCATAGGCATGAAAGAACCCTCGCCAGCTGTCGCTACATGTAACATAAAGTATTGTAAAGCTTCAGCTACGTGGGAATGATTATTTTTGTCAATGTTGCCATTCTTATGGTGGAACCTATACCCACCCATCATAGCTGCTTTAAGTTGTGAGCACTTAGGGTCAAGTAGGAACGCGCTATCGCCGTCCACATGACGCATAAGATAATCATCTACTGAAGACAATCTTGCTGACACATTGTTTGTTTTTGCCGGTATGACCCTAAACCCTTCGGCTTTAATGATGTCAACCGCTGATCGTTCATCTGTCTGGGCACGCTGAATACCAGCTGGGTCAACAACCACAAGGATCGGCGCACCGCTAAATCGTTCGTATACCATAGGTTTGAGAATCGTGCGGACGAATCTCTGAACCCCCATGTCAAAAGACACTGCCTCATCGAGAATTAGGACTCGCCCGCGAGGATCTTGTTGCCCGATTACTGCTGCTGGAGTCAACCCCAAATCCATACCGATAACGATAGGACGCACCCCATTGAGAATAGGACGCAAAGTCTCCCCAGCCATGTGATAGTCCGGTCTGAAATACTTATAGACTGGCTGACCTGCGGAGCTAAGTCCGTACTCTCCGTCAATGAAGACCCGTATATATTCTTCGCTGCGCCCTTGGGTGTCATAATATCCATCTGGTAAGTTCTCCACATTTTCTGCAAAAGTGCTACGTCCGGACGGTTGCTTAAACACATCCCACCCGTTGTCATTATAACTGACGCCATCCTTAGCGTCTAAGTGCTCCATCTGATAATACCACCATGTGTCCATAGTCGGGGGGTTAGTGTCACCCCACATACCAAACCAAGAAGGCCCGCCATCTTTCTTAGATGGAAAACGCCCGATACGTTTAGACATCGCGTCTACGATTTCGGCGTTGATATCCCTACACTCGTTAAACCACGCGAAGGTAAGCTCAAGAGAGTTCAAGTTTGCAACATCGTCAGCATCATCGAGCGCACGAAACATAATCTCGCACTCAACATCGCCAACCTTAAAGAAGTATGTCTTGGTCGTCCGCATGAACTGGCCGCACACCCCAGGTGGGAACCAATCAAGAAACGTTTTAATTGTAGTATCTGTTAGCTGGCGTACAGTCTCACGCACAACAGCGCACCGCGATTTACGTATACCTTGTTCGTTCGGCTCCTGCGCACTCGCCCGACGCACAATCTCAAAACAACTTGCAACAGATTTACCAGACCCAACCGGCCCCATCAGTACACGCATCTTAGAGTCTGACTGCATAAACTTCGCTGCAGTTCGTGATGGTGTAAAGTTAATATCTAATGCCATTTGCCAAACGCTCCCCGCCTAGCATTCCTATAACTGCGCGTACGTTTAGCCGCGTCTCGCCCAGCAGCAGTCGTATCAATATACAACGTCCTGTGCTTTATACGCTGCAGCTCCAACGCAAATTCTTCTACTGTCATGTTGGCCGCGTTCTTACCCGTGCCATCCCATCTTATTAGCATATGACTCATACTCATCTAAATGTGTTATATCCCCACAATACTTACACCACTGATACTCTATAGTGTTCTCCCCGCAATGCGGACACTGCTCAGACACTTCAGTTTGAGCAAGCAGAAGATCAACATTATCAAGAAGTATTACTGCATAAGGTTTTTCTACATTCTTCTTTCTTCGGATCTTCTGCTTATAACGTACGTTCAGCTGCAGCAAAATTGCCGCACAGCGCTCGCACTCATCCAGTGTTGAGAAGGTTGCCATCTTCTGCCCCTTCTCCTTCTGTGTAAACTTCGTCAATAGGTTCGTGATCAACGACAGTCGCTGGGAAGTCTTGACCCCCGAGGTTAATTGTAATTTTAACTCCGCCACTTGCACCCTCCGCGTTTACTTCGTTCTTAGGCTCTAAGCCGCCCCACTTAACAGTAGACTTAATAAGATCAGCTTTTACAGCCGCAGAAACATCTGGGCTGTGGATCAAAGTCCAACTTGTTGTTAAGAGTTCTTCCGCCTGTGCTCTGGCTTTAAGTTTAAACGTCATACCTTTTTCACGAACTTCGTCGCGGTAAGACTCGACCTTTTTCAAAAACACAGGGTCTTTATTAAATACAAGCAGCTCTTCTACCTTCAGGCTGTGGCGATCTTTGACTTCATCCAAAGTCTCGCCGCTTCCTTCTAGCATCAGTGCCATGTCCATCGCTAAGCGATCAGACCACTTGGTATGTTTAAGCGGTAACGTATCCATGAGGCAATCCTAGTCTGTAAGTTACGGAGCTGTCAAGCATTATGCTAACTTTACATCTTCATTTTTTGGGGTCTTGTTATGTGAGGTTTACTTATATGGGCGGGGGGTTGCAAAAAATAATCCATGTGCCCCCCTCCTGCCTGCGTGTGAGTGCGCGATAGGCGACGCGATAGGCGACGCGCAAGCCCTAGCAAAACTGCCTAAAACTAGGCTAACTTGACATCTATGTCAGGTTATGCTCGTATGTAGTTGTTGCTGATGAACGGCAACGACGGCGGGCGGGGAAGCCTACACCGCCACGCTGTTTGAAATCGTAGGTGTATAAGGAGTGTGTCATGCAGACACGTATTTTCGAAGGTCGTTTCAATGTCAAGTTCGACAAGGGAACAAAGGTTATCAGCTTAGCTAAAGCGGTTGATGGTAAGTATTCAGCACAAGACGCTGATGCGGTTGCTAAACTGGTGGTTGACGCTGGCAAGGCAAACAAAGGGTCGATAGACCGCTGGAGCTTTTACATCAAAGATGTAAACCAGAAGTTGAAAGACGGTGAAAACCTGAAGCCAGCTGAACTGGAAAAAGCTCTGAAAGCGGGATTCCAGCCGGTTGTAAAAGCTGGAAAGTGGGGCAAGCCAAGGCTTGACCTAGTCAACCCAACCGCACCGACCGCCAAGCAAAACGACAACATCGTGTTGCTTTAACCTTAACCTAGGCTGGAGCTTCGGCTCCAGCCGCTTCGAACTGGAGACGACTATGAAAATAGAAAAGCTAAGACGTTACCGCGTTGACTGGGTTGAGTTTGGAACACTTTACTTCCGCTGGTACAAGACTGAGGGTTCAGCTAAGAACTTTGCCCTCAAACTAATCCACGAAGTTCAGATTCCGCAACACCAAGTGAATGTGAGTCACCAATAACCAAGAAGCTGGGGCGGGCAATCGCCCCAGCCAACCTAAACAACTGGAGTGTAAACTATGAAAGTGTTCTCAATTATATTTAGTATGGCTGGATTCTTCCTGATGATGGCTGGAGTTGGAACCATAGAAGCAGATAACAGTATCGTCGGCTTCGAACTAATCATCTGGACGCTAATCACATTGATTGGAATGTTAACCTGGTTTGCTGGAGTGCTACTATGGCGAAGCCAGTCTTAATCAGATGTAAACCTAGAGAGTCCAGACGTATCGGAAGACTGATAGGCAAATAACCAAGGGGGAGTCGCAAGGCTCCCTCTCTTTTTGTGTCAAGTTTCTATTATTTTGTATATATAGACCCATAGCTCGGGGGGTTATAGCTCGCTTTAATACCAAGATTAGAGACTATCTATACTATCTAACTGGAAGTTTACACTATATCCTGTGTTTTAGATAGCCAAACTATACAACATGTTGAGAGAAAAGCCATAAGAATCAGGATATACAGGGCCATATGTACAGTATTACTATCTAAACTATCTAAATTATATAGTTTTTTTAACTATACCCTTCTCTACAACTAAATATCCTGTGTTATTGCTATTTGCGCGTAACACCACATAACCTCTAAAAAACTAGATAGTTTAGATACTTCATCGTAAGGCCTTGATATCTTTACAGTTTTTACTATCCATTTTACTATCTCTCTTGTAAAACATCGGCAGATACTCTAAAGCTTACACTAGATAGACAATAAAGACTAAAGGCCAACCAAACTTGACAACTGCCGAACAGCGATGTAAGGTTTGGTTGTTCTTCGGGACGGCTCTCTTAGAGAGTTTTAATCTTAACTTTTAACTGGAGGTTAGTCACATGGCTAAAACTTATGAAGGTAATCTTAACTTGGCATTCAACAAGGGCACTAACATGCTCTACTTACAACCCTCTAATGAGGGCAAGTATAATGCCACCAATATCTGTGAACTTGTAGCGTCAGCTATGGCGTTCTGTGATTCCAATCCTAAGGCAACATTCAATCGTTGGGATTTCTATATCCCCAATGTCAACCAGACTCTAGACCGTGACTCTAAGGAACTTCCTCAGACAGCAGTCAAGGACGCTATTGACCGTGGTGATACTGCGACTCTAGCGGCAGGTAAATGGGGCAAGCCTAAGGTCACTATTGCAGGGCCTGTAAAGCACATCAAGAAAGCGGACGATAACATTGTCCTGCTCTAATCTGTATCAGGGGATGTCAACTATGGCATCCCCTATCTGTGTTTCTAATGGAGGTATTATGCAACAAGTTTACAAAGCACAAACTCAGTCTGGTGTCTATGGTTGGTTCACTAATGGCTTTCTTGTCTGGTCTCTTACACCTGATGAGTATTCCAAACCTGACAGTTGGCACTCTGATACTGCGACAAGTAGAGGGTTTCTCTATGTCAGTCGTTGAGTGTGTACGTTGTAGCGGTCAGGTTCATCCTGACCGTTCCTCTTTGGGCTATGACACATGTCTAGTTTGCGGAGAGGTTATGGCACGGAAGCGAGTCTTTACTGTCGCTCCTATGCACAAGTCTAACTATATGCTCTTCACTAATCCTGAGGACTTGAAGGGTATCAACAACAAGGGAGGTAATGTCCGATGAAGATGTCAACTATGTTCACTTGGATACTGTACTGTGTAGTGGCGTCGATACTGATGTCACTTGCAGACAGCTACTTTGGATGGGGTCTCTATCAATGAGACGCATCCTCAACATTATCGGAGGGCTATCGCTAACTATAGCGGTAGGCTTCGGTATCGCCTTCATAGCCATCAACTTTATGCTTGGCTGTGAATCATGGGATGAGAGGTACTGGACTGAGTACAACTCATGCTTAACTTTACCACAACTCTGGGAGGGTTTAACCCGATGAGTAAAACAGCACTGAAACTATTCATGCTTCGGCATGGACAAGGTGGAGCAATCGTCACTGGTGATGATGGCAAGCCACTATTCTACAGTGACAAGATGATAGCTAAAGCCGCTCGTAAAGACGGTCAGGTTGTATCACTTGGCCCTGACCATAACCACTGCAAAGCACATGAGGAGATTAAAAATGCGAGCTGAATTGGTTCTTCAAACTATCAAGGATTTATTTCCTATTAAACGTCCGTTGTCTATCATCGGTAAGCCAGGGGGCGGTAAGACCAGCCTCGTGAGAACAGCCGCTCAGATGATGAGTATTGGATACATCGAGAAGCACATGCCTACTATGTTGGTAGAGGACTTCGGTATACCTGACATGGCAACCCAAGGTGATTCGTTTGGCTACAAGCTACCTGATTGGTATCCTGCCGAGGGTCGTACTGACATACCTGATGAGGGTATCCTTCTATTCGATGACCGTAACCAAGCAGGTAATGACTTGCAGAAAGTGCTAGCCAATATCGAACAGGCTAGAACCTTACATGGTGTGCCACTCAAGAAGGGTTGGATGGTCATCACTACTGGCAACCGCCAAGAGGACAGGGCAGGTGCTAATCGTATCCTATCTCACCTCGCTAATCGTGAGACTGTTATCGAACTTGACACTCACCTTGATGACTCAACCAAGTGGATGCTTGAGAACAATGTAGCAACCGAGGTAGTGGCGTTCTTACGCTTCCGTCCTAATCTGCTACATGACTTTGACCCTCAGCGTGACCAGAATCCAACACCTCGTTCATGGGTCGAGGGTGTCAGTGCAGTGCTTGGCGTAGTCAGTCCTGATGCTGAGTTCGAATGCTTCAAGGGTGCAGTTGGAGAGGGTGCGGCGGCAGAGTTCGTTGGATTCGTTCGTATATACCGTAAGCTACCTAATCCCGACAACATCATTATGAATCCTACCACTGCTGATGTGCCTAGTGACCCTGCTACTTTGTATGCACTGTCTGGCGCTATTGCAGAGCGGGCTACTGAGAACAACTTTGAGCGTGTCTGTACTTATGCAGAGCGTATGCCCCCTGAGTTCTCAGTTCTATCGGTGTCCTATGCGGCTCGTAAGAAGCCAGAGTTGGCTTCGACTCAAGCGTTCACCAAGTGGGCTATCAACCACCAAGATGTATTGTTCTAGAAACGGAGGAAACAATGAAACTTTCAGACAAAGCACTACTCACTCAGCTGTCTATATCCCAATGGACTGCTCGTAAATACGACAAGAGAGCCACCGAACAGGTGGCCTCTGCAAACTCTGCGGTTAATCAATCGGGTAGATACAACAAGTCTTTGCTACCCATGAATGACTTCCTTGCCAATGTGCATCAGAAGTCTACGCTTATCCGCAAGCGGTACTATGCCAACACTTTACCGTGGGGCATTGACGGTACACAGATACTGCCGAGTGCAAACTATCTGGCCTTTATGACTGACTTCCGCAAGGAAAAGTATGAGTGGCAGATGGTTGTCAATCAGTTCCTGCAAGAGTATGAGTCACTAAAGTATGACGCTCAGCGTCTGCTTGGCAATCTATACAATGACTCTGACTATCCATCCAAGGATGAGATTACTGCCAAGTTCGGTATGGATGTCACTATCATGCCAGTGCCGAGCGGTGACTTCAGAGTTGATATTGCTGACGATGAGTTGGCTCGTATCACTGCTGACGTTGAGTCTCGTGTTCAAGACGCGGCTCAGTCTGCAATGGATGAAGCATGGAAGCGACTGCATGAACGTGTTCAGCATATGGCTGAGAAGCTAGCTGACCCTGCCGCTGTATTCCGTGACACTCTGGTCGAGAATACCAGAGAGATATGTGCTGTCATGTCACGGCTCAACTTCACTGATGACCCTAACCTTGAGGCTATGCGTCTTGAGGTGGAGCAATCACTGACCAAGCATCATCCCGATGCACTACGCAATGACCCTGACCTACGCCGTGACAAGGCCGCTGAAGCCAAAGCTATCATGGATAAGATGGGTGTGTTTATGGGAGGTACACAATGACACTGAAAGAAATCGAAACTCTATGGCAGTCACGCAAGACTGCTATGGATGTTTGGCATGACCGTCTACACCAGATGGATAATGACATGCTTATAGCAATGTTGCTCGAACATATGCCGATGGTCAAAGCAGAACTTGTTCTCAAGAGTATTGACTACGACATTCACATATCCAGAGAGGAGGATAACAATGGAACTATCGAAACGACTCAGTAAAGCCAAGACCGCACTGGTTCTTGAGCATCCGTTCATCGGCAATGTCGCCATGAATATGCCGTTCAAGATTAGCGAGGATGTGCCTACTGCCGCCACTAACGGCAAGCAAGTCCTGTTTAACCCTGACTTCTGTGCTGACTTGAATGATGAGGAGATGAAGTTTCTCATTGCTCACGAATGTATGCACCCCATGATGGAGCATAACTTCAGACGCCAGAATCGTGACCCTCGCAAGTGGAATCAGGCGGCAGATTATGTCATCAACAAACTGTTGGTAGACGAACACATTGGCAAGATGCCTGACTGTGGCCTGCTCAGTGATGACATATACAATGCAGGTAACGGCACAAGTGATGGCATCTACAACATCCTACCAGAGACACAAGAGGGTGAGAATGACCCACTTGACAACTGTATGGATGGCGAGGGTTCACCTGCTGAACAAGAACAGCAAGCGGCAGAGTGGAAAGTCAAGGTTGCTCAAGCGGCACAAGCCGCCAAGATGATGGGCAAGATGAGTGCAGGACTTGAGCGTATGGTTGAGAGTATTCTTCAACCCAAGGTTCACTGGTCTGATGTACTGCAACGCTTCATTGTCAAGCACAAGACTGATGACCGTTCATTTGCCAGACCTAATCGCAGGTTCATACAGCAAGGTATGTATCTACCTAGTGTGACTGGCGAGGCATTGGGTGAGATGGCGTTTGCTATCGACTGCTCAGGTTCAATCGGACAAGAAGAGATTGACCAGTATGCGGCAGAGATACTCAAGGTTCAACAAGACCACCACCCTCAGAAACTACACATCATCTACTTCGACTCAGAGGTTTGTCACTATGATGTGTATGAGCAAGGTGAACCACCAGTTATCAAGCCACATGGCGGTGGCGGTACAGCGTTCAGTCCAGTGTTTCAATACATGAGAGATAACGACATCAACCCTGTCGCTTGTGTATTCCTGACAGACCTGTGCTGTAGCGACTTCGGTGACGCACCAGAATACCCTGTGTTGTGGGTGTCTACTCACAGCGACCAAGCACCATTCGGTGAAATAGTAATGATGGAGATATGATATGGCTACTGTAAGATTTTCCGATGCTCTCAAGAGCGAGATTCGTAACAATGCAAAGGCAATGTTCAAGCAGAATATTGACAAGGCTAAGGCGGATGTACCTGCACATTGGGCAGACAAGATATACCAAGGGTTCTTCCCTGCCGATGACATTGCTAAGTTCAATGCACTGCCTGCCCATGTGATGCAAGAGAAGCAATCACTGGACTTTGAAGGGTTCTTCAATGCACCAGAAGATGTATTCCAAACTGCCACACACAAGCAGAATGCGTATGAATGTTCGACTGTAAGGCTAGAGTTCAGCAAGGATATGCGTTGGCCTAATGACATTGAGAAGATAGATACTGGGTTCAAGTTCCAATGGCGTAACTCTAAGGCTGACTACAACGACAGTCGTTGGGCATGGCTTATCCCTGAGTTCAAAGAGTATGTCCGTAAGATATTTGAACAGGAATCTAAAGAGGCTTCCTTCCTTGAGGGTGTGGATAAACTCATGGAAACATATTCTACGTTAGCCCCTGCTATCAAGGCATGGCCTGCACTGTGGGATTTAGTTCCTGATGAAGCCAAGGAACGACATAAGAAAGTAGTCGAGCGAGTTAAGAAAGATGCCAGTGATGTTGGCGTTGACCTTAACAGTATGACTGCCGCTGTAACATTTTCAAAACTGACACGATAGGGAGACTTAAATGACTTGGTTAGAACCACAAGACAGAACCATTCTAAATCACGAACAAGCAAACTCACTCTGGTCAAGGGTGCGTAACCCTGAGAAGGGTAAGCCTATCACAGGTTGGCTTCGTATGTTCAAGGTAGGCGATGACTTCCTGTTCAAGATACAAGGCTATGGCTCAACGGACTTATGCCGTTTGTCACCTGACAACAGGTTCACGTTTGTTGCACCGCCCGAGGTGTTTCAATCTCATGCACAGACTCTAGTGTCCTCACTACATCGTTGGCTACCCTTCACCTGTATGCGTCACCGTAAGGGGCTGTATCGTGTAGCCCACAGTAAGACTGTGATTGCAGAGATGGAGAAGCGGTACAACGCAGACCCTGAGAAAGACGCAACCTCACATATGCACAACTACTCTATGTACAGGCAGTACAACCCTGTGATGCGGGAGCAACCCTACTTCTTTGAGGGAATTGAGTTCGACATCGTGGACGGTACATGCCTCAACCCTAGACCTGATGTGAAGATGATTGAGAAGCCAGACGAACGTAAGCAATGGCGTAGAGCGTTGGCCTCATTCAAGAAAGGTATCAAGGCTCGTGTCAGAGTTCATGCTTTCGATGGCATCATCGACAAGATGTGGGCAGAGCGACAAGGGCAGAGCCGTTGGGATTGGCGACAGCCACAGTGGGAGTCAAAGCAGTGGATGGATTTACTTGAGACTTCTATTCGTGAGAATGAGTTCTCACAGGAGTTGTTGATGGGCTTGGCTCAGACAACTGACCTCGGCTACTACAAAGCTACCAAGCCAGAAGGTAAGGACATACTCAAGTCTCTCGACAAGGTATGTAATGACCAGAGTATCGAACTGCGTAGACGGTTCGGTGTGTTCAGTAAGGAGGCTTAGGGTATGACAGTAATAGCATGGGATGGTAAGACTTTATGTACTGACCAACAGGCTAACGATGGCTCTATGAAATGGGAGGCAGAGAAGGCTTGGTACATAACCAACAAGGCGACTGGTAAAATCTGCATAGTCACAGGGGTTGGTACTCTTGGTTACATCATACAACTACGCGACTGGTTCGCTAGCGGTATGGAAACTGCCTTGGATATAACACCAAACATGGCAGAGTTAATCGTCATAGACGATGAGGGGTTGTGTGTATTCTCAGGAGAGAAAACATATTCCCCTGTAAGGTTGAAAGCACCGATGGCTTTCGGGCATGGCAGAGAATATGCAATGGGGGCTATGGCTATGGGGGCTAACGCCTCTGATGCTGTCACTATTGCTAATGAGTATTCTTTACACTGTGGTAAAGGTGTGGCATGCTATACTATACACCCAGACGAAAAGGGAGATAACTAAAATGGGTAGAAGAAAAATGACTAAGACTGATAAAGTGTGGGCTTACCTAATTAAAAACCCCACGGCTACTGCGAAAGAGGTAGCTACTCAGGTAGGTTGCACTACTAAACTTGTGTACACTTTGCGTAAGAAGATTGGCACACCTCAAGAAGTCTTTAATGCAGAGGCCCAACCTAAACAACGCACTCGTGTCAAGTTGTTGTCACAAGCTAGCGCATTGATTGACGGCGACAGGGAGGAAGAACACGGAGACTTTCAAACTAACGCCGAGATGATTGCGGCTTACTGGAATACCCACCTACAGATAATAGACTTCATCAAGCCCGAGGATATTCCTGTAATGATGACGCTTCTAAAGTTAGCTAGGTCACACCAGAAGCCAGAGCGTATTGACAATTATCGTGATGCGGCAGGTTACATTGCCCTTGCAGGTGAATTGGCAGGGGGTAAGTAGTATGGATATCGTAACCATTGACTTTGAAACCTACTACGACAGGCAGTTCTCATTATCTAAGATGACAACAGAAGCCTATGTTCGTGACCCTCGCTTTGAGGTGATAGGTGTATGCGTCAAGGTGAACGATTTTCCTACTGATTGGTACAGTGGTAAAGATGTGGGCAAGTTTCTTAACTCGTTAGACTATTCTGACAAGGCGATACTTGCCCACAATGCCGCGTTCGATGGAGCAATCTTGTCATGGTTATATGGTATCAAGCCTAAGTTCTGGTTCGATACTTTATCTATGGCAAGACCTCTACACAACGCCACAGTAGGGGGTTCACTGAAAAACCTGACTGCTCACTACGGATTCGGGCAGAAGGGCGATGAAGTATTCAACAACATGGGCCGCCACTTGAAGGACTTCACACCAGAAGAGCTTGACAGGTATGCGGCTTACTGCGTCAACGATGTAGAACTGACCTATAAACTGTTCAAAGAATTAAAGAAGGGCTTCCCTGTATCTGAGTTGATGGTCATTGACCAGACGATACGGATGTACACACAGCCTACGATACAGCTAGATACAGACTTACTCGCTGAACACCTAGAGAAGGTCAAAGCAGACAAGCAAAAGCTGATACAAGACTTGGCACTGCATGGTCTGAGCGAAGCCAAGGTTAAAAAAGCCTTGATGTCCAACCAGATATTCTCAAAGCTATTATCCACAGTGGGCGTAGAACCGCCTATGAAAACCAGTCTGCGTACAGGCAAAGAGACATACGCCTTTGCCAAGACTGACAAGGAGTTCACCAGTTTATTAGAACACCCTGACCCTCGCGTGCAGAACCTAGTAGCGGCTAGACTTGGCACTAAATCTACAATCGAAGAGACACGCACTGAAAACCTTATGAAGGTAGCGGAGCGTGGCGCATTGCCAATCATGCTTAATTACTATGGCGCACACACAGGCAGATTCTCTGGTGGCGATAAGTTAAACTTACAGAACCTACCACGCAACGGAGCGATACGGAGTGCGCTGACTGCACCTATCGGTGAAGTAATGATTGCTTGCGATTCGTCACAGATTGAAGCGCGTATGGTTGCTTACATTGCAGGACAGCAGGACTTGGTACAAGCGTTCCGTGAAGGGAGGGATGTATATAGTGAGTTCGCCTCTGAGGTATATGGTAAGAAAGTAACTAAGGCTGACAAGATTGAGCGGTTCGTAGGCAAGACATGTATCCTTGGTCTAGGTTATGGTATGGGGCATGTTAAGTTCCGTAACACGCTAGCACTTGGGCAGGGCGGAATCTCTGTTGACATAGATGAGAACGAAGCACAACGTATTGTCAGGTTATACCGCCAGAAGAACCACAAGATTGTTTCTTTGTGGCAGAGGTGCGGTCATGCGCTTACAGGTATGGTGAACGGAAGCAGTGGCAACATCACTGAGTTGCTACCATACGACAGCACTGGCATCACACTACCGAACGGCCTACGCATACAATATAATGCGTTGCGCCAGACACCAGATGGCTTTGAGTATATTGCAGACGCACGAACCTACAGGAAACTAGCTAAGTCTAGGGTCATGTCGGGTGAGCAAGTAAGCATAGACTGGACACGCATCTATGGAGGTAAGGTTACAGAGAATGTAGTCCAAGCCCTCGCTAGGATTGTTGTGTCTGAGCAGATGGCATCTATCGGACAGTCATATCATGTAGCTTTCCAAGTACATGACGAAGTAATCATCACCTGCCTGGAAAGCGATAAGCCACACGCACAGGAATTTGTTGAGAGGCAAATGTCGAAGCCGCCGCGCTGGGCACAGGACTTACCTGTTGCCTGTGAGTCTGGGGTCGGGTATAACTATGGTGATGCAAAGTAAACTTTACCGTGGGTGGCGAATACCGCCTTCACGGTACAAACCTATGGAGTTTTGATGCAGTTAGCACATTCATTCTCAGCTATTAAGCTATACGAGAACTGTCCGAAGCGTTACTACCATCAGCGTGTAACGAAAGAGATACAAGATAAAGGTGGCGAAGCCAGTAAGTATGGCGAGCGTATCCACGAAGCACTGGAGGCTAGACTCAAAGGTGAGAAACTTACGCCAGAGACAGACAAGTACGAAGCGTTATGCTTTGCTATTGACAAGCTAGCAGAGAATCCAAAGGCCGAACTGTTTATCGAACACCAAATGACACTGACTGAAAACCTTACAGGAACAAGTTGGTTTGCGAAGGACGCATGGTTGAGATCTATACTGGATGTATTGGTTGTGCGTGGAGACCAAGCGATTGTTATGGATTGGAAAACAGGCAAGCGTAGGCCAGACTTTACACAGTTAGAGATGTTTGCACTGCAAGTATTCAAGCACTTCCCTGATGTCAATGAGGTCACAAGCACTTTTGTGTGGCTGAAAGATATGAAGATGGATGCTGAAATCTACAAGCGTAGCGATGCAGACAAGATGTGGGAAGAACTACTCAAGCGTATCAACCGCATCTACCAATCAGCGGAGCATGACAACTGGCCTGCTAAGCCAAGTGGTCTATGTCGGTTCTGCCCCGCACAAAACATGTGTGATTATGCACAAATATAACTTGACAGGTATGTATACTTAATGTCTAATACACCAGAAGGAAAAATTAAGCGCAAACTTGACAAGGTTCTTAAACAAGAAGGTGTCTGGTTCTTTAACCCTCAAGCAGGGCCATTCGGTAGAGCAGGTATCCCCGACAAGATTGCATGTATAGGAGGTAAGTTTGTGGGAATAGAGTGTAAGGCAGATAAAACAAAGAAGCCTACGCCCCTACAGATAAAAGCTATGAAGGAGATTGAGATGGCAGGAGGCAAATGCTTTCTTGTATATGACGACACCACGATTGAAGAGGTGCGTGACTATATTAAGGAGTGGCTAGGATGATAGTGGTCGAGCAAGCAAAGGCTCTAGCACTTAACCTGACAAATCCAAACAGGGTGCTAGACACAATACCAACTGCCAAGGTTCTCAACTTCAAAGGTAAGGACTTGGTTGTTACACCGCATCGACAGGATGAGGTTAAGGTTCTGCGTAACTTGGGTATACAAGCCCCTGCGCCTATCCTGTATTACTACGATTGGGTAGGTCAGTTTACACCATATGAACACCAGAAGATGACTGCGGCCTTTCTAACTATGAACTCTAAGGCTCTGGTGCTTAACGAGATTGGCACTGGTAAAACTCAGTCAGCTCTCTGGGCGGCAGACTACCTTATGAAAACAGGTTCTGTTAAGAAGGTACTGATTGTGTCCCCGTTGTCTACGCTTGAACGTGTATGGGGCGATGGCATATTCATGGGCTTCCCTAACCGCAAGCATATAACTCTGCATGGTACTGCGGCTAAGCGGAAGAAGCTAATGGGTGTAAATGCAGACTTCTTTATTATAAACCACGATGGCTTCCCCATCATAGCCGAGCAAGCTATTGATATGTTCGACTTGGTTATAGTTGATGAAGCCGCTGTGTATCGTAACCCATCGACAAACAGATTTAAGATACTGCGTAAGTGGATGGCGAAGAACACAGCAACACGTTTGTGGATGATGACAGGTACACCTACGCCGAATGACCCGACAGATGCTTGGGCGTTAGCTAAGTTGGTTGACAGTCCACATTGCACCAAGACATTCACTGCTTTTAGAGAGCAAGTGATGATGAAAATTGGTCAGTGGAAATGGATACCAAGACCAGAGTCAGTGGATACTGTCAAACATATTCTACAACCTGCTGTTAGGTACACCAGAGATGAGTGCTTTGACCTACCAGATACAGTGTTTCAGACGCGCAAGGTCGAGATGACCAAAGAGCAGAAGCAACACTATCAGAAGATGCTACGTCATTTCGTTACAGAGATGGCGGAGGAAGGAACTATCACCGCTGTGAATGAAGCGGTCAAGTTACAGAAACTTGTTCAGATAGCATGTGGTGTGGCCTATGGGGATGATGGTCGCAACATAGAATTGGATTGTTCCCCAAGAGTTAACATTGTGAAGGAGGTAATAGATGAAGTAGGCGGTAAGGTAATTGTGTTCGTACCACTAACAGGAACACTACGCATGTTGGAGCGAGAGTTAAGCAAGGACTGGACTGTTGGCGTTGTAAACGGAGAAGTATCCGCTAAGAAGCGCAACGAGATATTCCAGAACTTCCAGAACTCTAAAGACCCGCATGTATTAATCGCTCACCCTGCGACTATGGCTCATGGACTAACCTTAACATCTGCATCGACAGTGATTTGGTATGGGCCAGTAACAAGCAACGAACAATACGTTCAGGCGAATGGTCGTATAGAGCGAATAGGTAAAAAACATGTATCGAATGTCGTGCATATCGAAGCTACCGAAGTTGAGTATCGGATGTATGAGCGGCTCAAGAATAAGCAGAAGCTACAAGGCATACTGCTTGATTTGATACAGCAAGAAACGAGGTGACGATATGAGTCTCAATGTAGACCAAGTGATTGAAGCGTACCTCAAGTATCGCAATCAGAAGGAGGCTCTTGAAGCTGAGATTAAGGATCAGGTCAAGGAACTCAAAGACAAGATGTCGAAACTTGAAGCGTGGATTAAGACGAAGGCTGATAATGATGGTGTTACGTCATTCAAGACGAACCACGGTACTGCTTTTGTAACAACCAATGACTACGCGAATGTAGCCGATTGGGATGCTGTCTTATCTTTCATTAAAGAGAATGACGCATACGACATGCTAGAGAAACGGATAAGCAAGAACGCTGTCCGAGGCTATATAGATCAGCATAAAGCTGTACCGTCAGGCGTGAATTACGGAACACGCATTGATGTAAACGTCCGTAAACCTGCAACTAAAATTGAAGACTAGGAGAAAATTATGAACGATATTATCCCAACCAATATCCAAGTACCCGCGCACTTGGCTGATAAAATTGGTAAACCTTCTGCACTAGCAGACTCTTTGATGGGTGGCATGGCTAATGAAGGAGGTGACGCATACCCACGAATCTCAATCAAAGGCTCACGCTTTCGTATTGTCGAGGGTAAGAATGAGACTGTGCTTGACAGCAACGTACTAGAAGCTGTGATTGTAGGGGCTAACCCCAAGCTATCGAAGACATGGTACGAGAAAGCATGGACACCAGATGCAGAGTCAACTGCTCCAGACTGTTTCTCACTTGATGGCATTAGCCCACATACTGACAGTAGTAATTCGCAGAATGATTTGTGTGCTTCATGCCCACAAAACGCATGGGGTTCTAAGGTGACACCCCAAGGGCAACAGATTAAAGCCTGTGCTGACCAAAAGCGATTAGCTATCGTAGCGGCTGATGACCCCGATGGTTCAATTTACTTACTACAAGTTACACCTGCGGCGCTGAAAGGACTCAACTCATACCAGAAGGAGTTGTCAGTAAGAGGCATCGCCCCTGAGATTGTGCGTACTAAAGTATCATTTGATACCAGTGCTTCCTTCCCGAAACTACAGTTTGGATTTGGTGGCTTCAACGATGAGCATACACAACAAGCTGTGGATAAGCTGTTTGGAACTGATGAGGTCAAGACTATCACAGGAGAACTTGCTCCTGCTAGTAAGCCTGCTGAAGTGCCGGTTATAGAGAAGAAGCCTGAGCCTGTAGTCACTGCGCCTACACCAGAGCCAGTCGCACCTGAGCCTGTGGATAAACCTGCTCCTGTAAAAGGATTTGGTGCAAAGAAAGTCGAAGAGCCTACACCTGCCCCTAAGGTAGTTGAAGAACCTAAGGCCGCACCAGTGGCTAATGGACAGGCTGATGATTTAGCCGCTGAGATTGCGGCTCTTGTGGGGGATGTAGCTGATGACTAATATTCCGCCACTCAACTTCACGAAAGTAGAAGCGTTGCGGAAACATATGCTACTGACTACAGGCAACATGGCTGAGTTACTTGGCGTATCACGGATGACTTACTATGGATGGGTACAGGGCAAAGCCATCCGTAAAAAGAACGATGAGAAAGTTCGTGATACACTTAGGGAATTACTTACAGTCATGTCTGATGGGTGGCCTCAACCAGAGGTTATTGCCATAGAGCAGAAACAACGTTTCCAAAGGCTTCTTGAGATTTTAGGTAAACAAGACTAAGGTAGAAGGGAGGGGGCTAAGCCCCCTTCCGTAACTGTGAAGGTAACAACAATGGACACGCTGAGTTTTTTACAGCGGGTTCTACCGTCTGAAGGATACTATGTAACGACACTGATAAGCCCAGATAACAAAGTACAACAGGGCTTTTTTGATACGGTAGAAGAACTCGCTAAAGCCTGTATAAGGCTATCATCGTCACAGCCAGACAAGAATGTCTATTTCGCTGTGTCGGCTTTCAATACCAAGGGTAATAGAAAGCAAGATAATGTTCGTGCAACTAAGCTAGTTGCTGTCGATGTGGATTGCGGAGAGGGCAAACCGTTCCCCACATGGAAGGAAGGACTAACTGCACTAGGTAAGTTTGTCGCTGAGATGCGCTTACCTAAACCACTAATCATTCATTCGGGCAATGGCCTACACGCCTATTGGGTTCTTGATGCAGAGTTAGAGCCAGAGGAATGGAAGCCTCTAGCCGAAGCATTGAAGGAAGCCTGTGTAGCAAAAGGCTTTGAGGTTGACCCTGCTGTACCTGCTGACAGCGCAAGAGTCTTGCGTCCTGTTGGTACTATAAACACCAAGGGTGGTAACGAAGTTAAGATGCTTGTAGATGCTGAGCCAGTAAGCGTTCAGACATTGCGGGATTGTCTAAGTTATTACTTCAAGCCCTCAGCTGCAGCCAGTATAGATCGCACTCGTGAGAGCACGTTGCTGGATAATCTAGCAGTCAAGCAAGATTTCCCACCTGCTGTCGGCTCTGTAGTAGCAAGTAAGTGTAAGCAGATTGAATGGGCTATAGCTAACCAAGGGGATGTAGATGAGCCACTATGGTATGACATCATTGGTGTAGCGGCACATTGTATCGACCCAGAATCTACAGCAAAGGAGTGGAGCAATCAGCATCCGTCGTATGATGAGAAGACTACCTTACACAAACTTGCTCACTGGAGGCAGTCCACAACAGGGCCAACAACATGTGCGAAGTTTGAAGCAGACCGCCCTAATGGGTGCAGAGGCTGTAAGTTCAAAGGCAAAATCGGTTCGCCTGCCAGACTTGGGGTGCAGTATCAAGAGGTGGCTGTTCCACAGAAGGCGTTAGATAGTGTTGCTAATGCTATCCCTATGCCTAAACCATTCAAGCGTACAGTGGATGGCATCAAAGTTACTATAGACGATACCGATATAGATGTATGCAAGTTCGACATATACCCAGTTGGGTATGGACTAGACCACTCGCTAGGCTATGAGACTGTGAGGTTTCATTGGAATAGACCACACATGGGGTGGCAAGAGATTTCGCTAAGACAGGCGTATCTAGCAGAGGGCAGTCGTGAGTTCGCTACAGCGATAGCAGACCAAGGTATTGTCCTATATAACAAAAGGCAAACGGAGTATTTTCAACTTATGATGCGGTCATATATGGAAGAGCTTAGACAAATCCGTGCCATGACCAACCTCTACTCAACTATGGGATGGAAAGAAAAGAACACGGCATTTGTTATAGGCGACACACTAATTAAGCGAGACGCTAATGGTGCAGTCGAAGAAGAAAACATTAATCTATCAGCAGGAGTACAGCGTCAAGGCAACGAGTTGTACCCAGTAAAGGGAACGCTAGAATCTTGGGCTACCCTTACATCTATAATGGAGAAGGCTGACCTCAAGGCGCACATGTTTGCGTTAGGCGTAGGCTTCTCAGCACCACTATATAATTTCACTGGCCTCAAAGGTCTGACTATATCCCTGTATGGTGCAACAGGTGGAGGTAAAACACTGGCGCAGTATTGGGCGCAGTCTATATATGGCGACCCCGACAAGCTACACTTTGCGGCTAAGTACACACAGAACAGCCTGTTCTCACGACTTGGTACATACGCTAACCTTCCGTTAACCATCGACGAAGTTACCATGATGCAAGACAAAGAAGTCGGTGACTTCTGCTATTGGGTATCTCAAGGCAGGGATAAGGCTAGGCTCAACCGTAACGCAGAAGAGCGTGACTCTAAGACTTGGGCTACACCTGTCATGGTGTCCACTAACAAATCTCTACAGAGTAAACTGATTGCATCAGGACTAGACACAGACGCTCAGATGGCTCGTATGTTAGAGGTGACAGTACCGCAGAGTGCTATCTTCACAAGGAACTCAGAAGCAGGGCGTAAGATATACGAAGCAATCCACGCTAACTATGGTCACGCAGGTAGGCTGTATATAAAGAACCTAGTAGAGATGGGCGAGGACGGTATCAATGCGGCGATAGCAGAGGCTACCAATACATTCCACAGTAAATACAAAGCTAGATTCAGCGGTGAAGAACGGTATTGGGAACAGTCTATCATCTTAGCAGACCTAGGTTTGAAACTGGCAAATGACTGGGGCTTGATAAAGTTCGACTACCGCCAAGCAACCGAGTGGGTACTGGCACAGATTGGTGCTATCCGTAGGACTGTACAGGAAAACCAAGTGGACTCATTCGATCTTATCGCAGAGTACATGGCTGATAGTGCAGACGCACAGGTTACTGTAATGCACACCTCAGGTCAGAAACCACAGCCAGATTATAGCCGTATACCAAGGGGCGATGTAAGAGTTCGCCTTGATGTATTCCGTAAGTCTGCGGCTGATCCGTTTGACAAGGGTACTATGATGGTTGACCGCACTCACTTCCGCAAATGGTTGTCAGTGCGAGGAGCTGACTACAAGTCATTCAAACAGGAACTTGCTGAGGAGAACGTAGTAGCCACACCCAAGTCAGAGAAAGCATCCCTTGGTAAGGACACGCCAATTAAACTGGCGCAGTCTTATGTGATTGGATTTAATCTGACACATCCACGTTTCCAGAGTTTGTTAGAAAGTGCAGATGTAGCGGCAGATGACTTAGCTTACGGTCAGCTTCAAGTTATCAAAGACTAAAAGCCTTCATCATTTAGTCCGTATATTTCCATAAGTATTTGCAGGTCAGAACGTATATTGGTAGGCGCAGTCTTCAAGTACCTCTGGCCTGTAGGCATCTTGGCAGACTTAGCAGACCGCTTTGCTCTAGACCTAAAGTCTTTGAACTCAAACGCAGTGTTAGCGTGGATATCATTCCAGTCCATGACCATCATCTCAATGTCTAGCATACGGTCTAGATCATCCTCAACAGACGCTTTTACATAGGCCGCAGTGTAGTCAGCCCGAAGTGCCTTGATATAGTCAGCCTTGTACTTACCCAATCTTACGATGTCGTTCTCTCTTGTGGCTACAGCAGGATAGAAACCTGCCGCCCTAAAGAGTATCTGCCCCCAACTAGCGGAAGGGTCTATGACTTTGCCTTGCGAGTTTGTCACTACGCCAGAATCATAATAAGTAGATGCGTCTACTATGCCGCGCATGGCGGCTATTGGTGATTCGCGGAATGCTTCAGTTAGCGTCAGTGTCTGGTCTCTAAGACCGACTGCACCTGCACCATACTTAGTTAGGTTTCCTGCTGTAACAAACGCACCTTCAACACCAGACCAAATAGGCCCGAAGAAGTTCTCAAGCTCTCGACCTGTATCAGCGCCAGCCCTACCCGCACCAGTCAACGGAAGCATATCCCCAAAGCCTAGTCGGGTTGAGAATGTACCTGCCGCAATCTGGTCTAGCCCGCCTCGCATGATGAACTTTGCAGAGCCTGGGGCTAGGTCTTCAAACAGCGTGATAAGAGATTCCTCTACGCCCGCCGATGTGATGCCAAACTTCTGCATGAGTGTGTCAATCAAATCAGCTAGGTCATCTGCGAATGGTAGACCTTTAAGTCCGGACATAAGCACAAGCATACCGATAAAGTACAGTCTACCTTGAGGACTCAGACCTTTTAGCATCTGAATTGTGATGATAGAGAACTGCTTATAGATAAACAGATACTGACCCACGTTGCCACGCGCCATCTCTGGGCGGTTAAACATGCCGTATTCACCCTGCGAAGTATTCACAGCAGTACGAGCAAACGCAGTGGCCTCTGCCCTAAACTCTGTTAGTAGTTCATTCTTCTGCTCAGTTGTTAGACTGTCGAAGTTAGGTGTGCCAGCAATAGCCCGCTTCATATGCAGACGATAGCCCGCCAAAGCCGTGGCTCTACGGTTGAGTTGCTCTGTGTATGAGAACATACCCATCCACAGTTTGATTGCGCCTTGTAGCTTGTTGCTATTGATTCCACCCCTTGCTGTACCAACTAGAGCGTTAGCTTGTGCCGCTTGTAGAACACCTTCTGATGTGGCGTCTGCTAGGAACAATGCCTCATCCTCAGTTATCTTATGTTTCTTCCGCAGAGCTTCATTACTCGCTAGTCTATTGACATATACAGCGTCTGCTAGTTTACGATCACCCATGTTACGAGCGGCAATCTGCATTTCCATAGTGGCGTTACTGATTCCGAACCCGCCTCCAAACCCTCTAGCCTCGTTGTAAGTGCCGAGGTAAGGAATAGAGTGTGTAGCCATAGAGACAAGGTTGATACCAGCAGTGGCGATTGAGCCACCAAGCTGAGCAACAACAGTCCACATCTTCAAACGAGAGCCAGTTTCACCTGACAGTAAGTCCTCAGTCGAGTCGTTGATGTTCGCACTGTCAGCATACCATTGCTGTAGTCCGAGTGCTGTGCCTCTGTAGTCTTCACCTCTACCTAGGTTCTTCATAGCCTTGCCAGACACACGGTTAGTAGCCTGTGGCATACCATCACCTGCCATATACTGATACATATAGGCATAGCGGTCATAATCATTTTGGGCTTTACGCATCTGCTCTGGTGTTAGGTCAGTGCGCTCTGTCTGAGCGTACAAGTCTTGCATTTGCTTTGAGTTACCACGCCATAAGCTGTCGTCCAACATGATGTTGTTTAGACGGTGGCGGTAGAAAGCCTGCCCTGCAATGTGCCCCTGCGTCTCAAGATATTCTGATGTGCTACGTACAACGTCTTGATCCCAACCTTTAACACCCGCTCTCTGGATGCTCCTACGAGCACGTTGAGTCTGGGCAGTCAAAGCCTCCACAATACGTTCACGTTCTTCTGGGTTTATGTTTACATCTAAACGAGCAAGTGTATTCGTGAAGTCAGTCAGACTAAACTGCTGACCTAAGACTGAACCTTTACGGGTTGTCTCGGTCACTGCTCGGAAGGTTACGGCTCGCTCTGCACCTGACTCATCTGTAAGAGTAAACTCGGTGTCGCCAAACTCTGTATTTAGATTGTCAGCTATCTCGCGGGCATCCTTACGGCTACCAGCTTGGTAGTACGGCATGACTGTGCGCCACACATCATCCAACTTGACTACTTCGCCGTTAGCGTCAAACGCCACAACCCTAATCTGCTGGTTGCCACGGCGTGTGAACGGTACATACGATGTCATTATCGTACGCTTAGCATTAAACTGTGCGTTCTGTGCCTGTACATCGAGAAGATACAAGTTACCAATCGCAGATGTTACGCGGTTAGCTTGGCTCTTTGAGTAGTTCTTAGCAGACAGTGAGTCCAATCCATCAATAATATCTTGGAACTCTGGGCCTTGGAACTTAGCAGCGTCCTCTCTACCCTGCTTAAAGTCCTGCACCTTACCTTTCTGAAACAGTGCGCGGTTAAATTCTCTTAGGAACGTACGGGCATTGGTTACTGACTCGCTCTTGTATTGGAAGCTACCGCCTTCCTGTCTCGCACCTTCTTGATACAGACGAACGTACTGCTCCATGACCTTACGCATGACCATAGAGTCTATATCTGACATACCGTAAGATTTTTTGAATTGGTTAATAGTAGCGTCACGTTGGGCTATAGCCCCTTCGATAGTAGAGCGAACCACATCAAGAGCAGACTGGTCTACTGCTGTTCTTTGTTCAGTGTAGATTTTCCATACGCGGTCTGTGATTGTGAAGTCAGGTGTCCACGTATCTTCTGTAAATACTTTTTGTTCTTGGTCGCCAAGTGTTACGCGTAATCCATTTTGGAAGTCCTCGCGTGTTAGCTTTCCTGCTTCTTGTGCGGCTGTGAAGTTAACGCTGTTGATGCCTATGGTTCCGTTGTCGTCAATAACAAGATCACCCACATCACGGATCTCTCCGTCAGTAACAGTATTCTGCTTGTGCAATGCGCCATATGCTAGCAGCTGACCTGCTTGTAGTAGCTCAGCTTCTGTTGGCCCACCTTCTTTTCCGCCGCCGTCTGCTGTGTACGAGAACGCAGAGTGGGAGAACGCAGTCATACCTTCGTAGTTAGACAGGAAGCGTCTTGCTCTACTTGAACGAGATTGGAATATATTAAACACCTGCTGGAGGCCATCGCTTCTGGTAGCCATGTTGTCCAGAGACTGTACGTTTTCAGCTAGCTTACCAAGGAACACACCGACATCACGGATGTTCTCTATATCCTTTGCGTTCTTAAGCATGTTCTTCAGAGCGTTCATGCCGCCGTACTGACCGCCACGTTGTACGTAAGCGTGCGATGCCATAGCTCGTGAGGCTGCGTCTGCAGTATCTTCTACAAGTGAGTAGCGTCCCAACGTGTTGTCAGACTGTAAGCTCTTAAGGTTATTCCCTAGCTCCTGCATGCTTACTAGACCGCTACCACCCTGCAACAAGTTTCTGCGTGATTGTCTAATCATGTACCTGGCCAGGTCATCTTCAAAGGTTGCACCCATAGCTTCTAGGGCATCCTTGATTGCGTACCACATTCGTTTGATAAGGCTAGAATCTAGGTCGGCTGCTTTGTCAGCCATTGTTTCTTCGATGGCTTCTAGCTTGTTCATACCCATCTCAACGCGGCGGTCAACCATTGCGCGGACGGAAGAATCACCTCGGTAGATTTCTTCTAGGACTGTATTAAGTTGTGGTTCAGCCATGAAAGCACGGAAGCCAAAGTGGCCCATAGTCTCGTGCGCTATAACAAACTGTGCCTGCTGTTCTGTTTTAATGTTGTCACTAAACAAAATGATTTCATCGCCCACAGAGAATCCTGCTGCAGGGGTAAACTCAAAGTCACCATCAGGGCGTGAGTTATTTGCACGCTCAAACAGTTCTGGGTTAGCAGCTTTAAGCTCTGCTTGATCTTTATAGACAAATACCTTTGGCTTAATCTTTAGACTAGAGATAGCTTTCTTAGCGATAGCCTGCACGCGCAACTTTGGAAGAGGGTCAGTGATAGGCTGGCTGTTGTCCGCTCTGTAGAAGCTACCTCGTTTATCGTCTGCTGCCTTGGCTGCGTCAGCCATAGTAGAGGAGTCTTCAGACCTAGACTGTGACACGTTAGCTGCTGGTGCTGGGTTAGCCATAGCTTTATATGGAGCACCTGTAATTGTTATGCCGTTCTTTGGGTCAGCAATTTTATCTACTAGGCCACGGCGTGTAGCGTACTCAAACCACGGTTGTGTGGAAGAACGCGTTTCTGTTTCGTATGTGGCGAACTTAACAAAGGTCTCGTCTAGTATTTTCTTTTGGCCTTCGGAGAAAGTCTCAGGGGCTGTAAATGTTTTATCCACAAAAGCTTTAGCCGCTGTCCTTGCGGCTCTGTAGTCCGTGGCCTCTGCGTTTGTACCACTAGGAGCGGCAGACCAATATGCGTAATCCAGTAGAGACACAGCAAGCCCGCGTAGTTCACCGGAGTCTTGCTCTGATTCAAACTCAGATACCAACTCTTGTACAAGTGCTGCTTCGCTGTCTGGGTCTACGACAGGTTGCCTTTGTACGCTATCTTCCTGTACACTTTGTTCGGCCCCAGATCCCCGAACGGCTGCTTCTGTTTCCGCAGGGCTGCTTGCTGCCTTGCGATTCTCCGCTTCTCTGAGACGCTCTTGAGAGCGATTTGTTGCGGCAGCTGCGCGTTCTCTGGCGTTGCTGACTGGAACTTCTTCGCTACTTTCGGTAGGTTGGCTTCCATCCACTCTTTCTGGGCTTTGCTCCTGTACATTCTGCTGCTCCTGTACTTGCTGCTGGAGCTTATTAATCTCTTGTTGCTCCTGCACCTGCTGTTGAAGCCTGTTGATCTCTTGCTGTTGCGCAACGACGGTCTCTTCAGCAGGGGTTGTCTGAATAAGTTCTGGTGTGGCTGGCACTGTAGTACCGGCACCCTTGAGGGCAGCAACTGACGGCTCGCCACGTTGTGTAAATAGAATACCTTGCCCTGCTGCACGCGCTTCCGCTGGGGTCATTGGGCTTGCTGCTTCTTCAGCTGCCTTCTGAGCCTCACGCTCCTGCTTGCGGAGTAGACGATTCTGTTTGGTGATTTCTTTTTGTTCCGCCTTAGTTATCTTTGGCAGCTTAACTTGGCCACGGAACAAGTCTAACTGGCGAGGCGGAGTAACTGGAACTGGTACGGTAGGGAGACCCGCAACCGGAGCAGGCGGTGGAGAAACTTCCGCCTGCTGCCTGCCTAATTGCTCCGCCTCATAAGCCGCGATTTCGTTCTGCGACTGCTGTAAGGCAAGCGCGTTCTCGACTTCGCGGTTATTCTGTTCAATCCGTGCGTCTTCCATTGCTCGCATCTCAGCCTCTTGCTGGGCTTGCTGTGCTTGCTGTTGTGCTTGCTGTTCTTGTTCTTGCTGGCGTGCAACTGCTTCTTGCATACGCTGCTGTAATAGGTTTGGTTGTGCCTGCGGCTGCTGTGTTGCAGCTTGTTGAATAGCCTCACTTACGTTCTCTACGGGAACTGGAGGTGCTGGCGGCACTGGGGGTGTAGGTGGGGTATATGCAGGCCCATCAAGAGCAAACAAATCACCTTGGTCTGGTTGCACTCCGCCCGTACGATCAGACAGGGGCTGTCCTGCCTCCATAGCTCTGTCTAAGCGGTTAGCTTCAGCTATCTCACGCTGCCTAATTTCGTTTTGTACTGCTTGTTCTTGTTCTGCAGGGTTTACTGGTGTAGGGGGCTGGTTAGCAACACCCGCTACCTCTTGCCTAATAGCCTCGTCTTGTTGGGCTTGACCAAGGTCAGTAATAACTTCCTGTCTTAGGGCTTCATCCTGTGCCCGCAATGCCGCAATATTTGGGTCAAGCTCAGGCGCAGTACCAAGTCCAGTGCCTTCTTCAAATAGCTCCTGTTGTACTGGGCCTTCACCCTGCTGTGTTCCTTGCTCCTGCTCAGTAGGCGCACCCTGTAGGATGTCAGCTTCTTTATTAGACTTAAGGTTAGCGATACCACCGATAGGCGCACCAATAGCAAAGCCTGCGGCAAATGAATTGATTAGGCGTGATAGAGTTTCATCTGATTCGTACTCACGACCAGTGTAGGCGCTCGTAGCACCCATAATAATAGATTCTTGGGTTGCTTCAGTGGCCCCCTCTAGTGTGCCGCCCACACCAGCACCTGTTGCACCGCGACGTAAGCGGCTACCTTTAGAGCCTCTGGCTATGTTGCCAAATATCTTAGCACCTACGATAAACTCAGGGATTGTATCTAGTAGTGCATACGGAACAGCTGCGCTAAGCGCAGTCATCTTGGCTCCAAAGTCGCTAGGGTCTACACCGCTTTCGAGAAGCTCTGAGTAAACATCTGATGAAGCGATGCCAAAGTTGTTTGCGTAACCTAACGTAACTGCTCCCGCAATGCCTGATGCACGCTTAAGAACTTTACCTTGGTCAGTCTTCATAAAGGCTTTAGCTGCTGCTTTACCTTTAACTTTTTCTTTAGCGTAGGCTTCAGCTGCTTCCTTGACAGCTTGCTTAAATGCTGACTTACCTGTAATACCAGCAATAGTACCGCCGACTGAGCCTAATCCTGGCCCTGCTGTGGCGGAACCTGCAACGAAACCGATAGCACCTGCAGCGATAGTCTCAAGAAGCATCGGGCCTTGTGCGCCAAGGACACCAACAAACCAGTCAACTGGGCCGATGTCTGCGTCACCCATACCAATATCGGTAAACTCTGTGTAGAATGGTGAGTTCTTGCGTATGTCTTCTTCCGCACGCTCCATGACCCCAAGGCCATACTCTTCTGCGCCAACAAGTACAGAGCCAGCGCCAAATAGGGAGCGTAGCTGTGCCATACCAGTGTCAAAGTTCTCAGCGAATCTGCGGGAAAGCGTAGGGTCTTTAATAGATTTGATATACTTGCCGTATTCCTGCGGTGTAACTTGCTGCCAGCTACCAGTAGGGGGAGCTTGGCGTGGGCCATCTAGGAATTGCTCAGACTTAAGAGCATTGTCAGCGTCGTCTAAGTCAAACAGCGAGCCATTCACAAACATCTTGTTCTGCTGTGGGTCAAACAGAACATTAGGGCCAGTAGGAGCAGGGCGTTTTACCTCAGGCATAGAGAACTGAGACATACCTTTAGCGTACTCAGCATCAATCTCTCTGCCGATAGCTTCTTTTTGACCTAGAAGATTACCCATCCCTATATTAGGAGCAGGATCATATGGATTGCCTAGCGGCTCTATGTCCATAGCTGCAAGGGTAGGGCTACCAAATGCTTTAAGTCCCGCCTTAGCCATTACCTACCTCACTTTGCTGCGGCTTTGAAGTCATCCGCTGTTGCCTCTGGTGTGTTTAACGCCTGAGCTTGCCCAGGGCTAAGAGGGGTCAGCTTTGGCCTCCGTACTTTTTCGCCGTTTATTGTTTCTTCTACAGCTTCTGGCTGAAGTAAGAAGTATTGTCCATTATCATAGATTAAAGCGAAGCCATCGCCAAGGGCTTTGAACTCACCCTTACGTTGTTTAAGCTCTTCAAGATAAATACCGTAAGCGTTTTTAAGGTTCTCTATCTTAAGATCACCCAGTAGTTTGTCACGTTGTTCAGCAAGCTTAGACTCAAGATCGACGCCTTTTTCAAACAAGTATGTCTGACGTTCTGTCTGTAGCTTAGTCTGGCTTTCACGATATGCTTGGCTGTAGGTACGCTGTAGTTTATCAGATAGCTCAGCCATAGTGTATGTCTGCTGACGATTTCCATTAACCATAAGATCAAACTTGCCGTCTGAACGTGGCACGATCTGAATATCCAAGCCAGAGAACGCTGACAGAACTGCGCCTGCACGAGCGGTGGAGCCAAAGGATAAATCCTGTAGGGCTTGCGCACCCTGTACTAGAAGCATCTTGTTATCGAACTCTTGCATAGCCACTCGGGCTTGGTTCTGAGCGTCTAGGCCGCTGTTGCGTAGGTCGTTAGACTGTTTAATAAGTCCGTCAGCTAGACCGCTATACCTCTCAAACGTAGCAATCTGGCCGTTGGCCAGTGCAATATCTGCAAACCTGTCGTACTCAGCTGCTTTTGCATTGTTAGCATTGATCTGTTCGTTCAGAGTTTGCAGCTGGCGATTAAGGTTATCGACTCCTAGCTTCCTACCATTAAGCAGGTTCTGCATTTCGATCCCGATGTTAGGCGGATTCTGCAGGAACTTAACAATCTCCTGCTCAGGCTCTTTTACCTCAGTAGTGGCGATAGATTCTTTTTCAGTACCATCTGTATCGGTTACTGTTTGTGTTTGTATTTGTGTTTGTGTCTGCACACTAGGCATACCAACCGTATTACCCTGTGTCGTAGTGCTAGTGCCAGTTAATGCTGCATCAGCTTCAGCTACAATCTGATCGTCTGTTGGCATGTTGGGTTGGCCTACAGTATTACCCTGTGTCGTAGTAGAAGCCCCAGCAAGTGCACCGCCTTGCGGGTAGTAATAATCAGCCACTTGCCCCATGTAGCCCCGCATACCTAAGAACGCAGAGTTATATTGAGTAACTGTAGCTAAGGTGTTTGGGCCTGAAAACTTTTTAACGTCTGAGATATCGTTGACGCCGATGTATTTCCCATAACCATCAAAATATGCAGCAGCTTGAAACTTTTTATCTACGCCCTTTAGGCCAATCATCTTAAAATACAGCAGGCCAGCAGCAATTTGGTCGTTAGTATCGGTTAGGTTAGCGTGGTTTTTAGGTAGGTTTGCAGCAGCTGAAGTCATGCGTGACCACTGCTCATCACTCACCCCTGAGTTTGCAGGGTTAGCGCCTTTGAAGTACGCCTTAACATCCTTAAAGGCTAAGTTTTGTATCTGCAGAGGCCCACGAGTAGATGAGCGGCTGTCGAATTTTACGTTGCCGAAGTTGGATTCAATAGCTAGCAGTGCTAAAGCTTCACCTTGGTCAATACCAAACTGGCGAGCTAACGCAGTAGTAGAGTTAGTAATACCATTCTGAAATTTGTTGTTCTTAATAGACTTTAGTGCATTAGCGATATACTTGTTATCTACTGTAGCAGCAGCTAGATCGTCCGCAGCACTATTAGTTCGGGGAACAATCTCAGTGTTTGTAATACCTCGACTACGGCCTTTAGTAAACGCGTCAGTTAGTGGGTAATTCGGCATACCCATTCGGTTAGTAAGAACGTAGCTGTCACCTATCTTCTTGATGTC
>Ga0181421_1000014_pt1 | contig 42555 bp, 37 predicted proteins | sample 44SPOviralmetaG_FD_130146 | JGI IMG/M metagenome (GOLD analysis project Ga0181421, IMG submission 130146) | Marine viral communities from the oligotrophic San Pedro Time Series (SPOT) site, San Pedro Channel, CA, USA - 44 SPOT_SRF_2013-06-19 | ecosystem: Environmental > Aquatic > Marine > Strait...
AGAACTGGGCCATCAGGTTTTATTTGATCAAGAGTTTGTAAGAGATGATCAAGGTAATTTAGTTAGAGATGAAAATGGACAACCTATGATGAGAGATATTGCTAGTACGCATAAATCTCATTATCAAGATCCAGAAACAGGAGAAATGGTTACAAGTGTATATGAACCTAAATTTGAACAACAACTTGGGTATGATGAAAAAATGAGTGATCTTGTTGCTAATATATCTACAGATCCTGTGTTTCAAGAAATGGGACAACTGTTACAAACAGGTACTCACCTTGGAAATAAAAAAGTAACTCGTATTGTAGACGGTTTAATGAGTACATATTTGTCAACTGATGAGGGTATACAACAAATGAGAAAGTTAACTCAGTTAGATATAAATCCTGAAACAGGTGAAACTTATACAGCGCAAGAAGCGCAAGAAAAAGTTAAAAGTCAAATGATGTCTATTGCAGCTAAACAAGTTGGTAAAGGAAGTTATAGTTATCAAAAAAATCCATATTGGGTACAACAAGTAAATCCAAGTCTAGTAGCTACAACTTCTAGTAATGTAATGGAAAATAATAAATTGTTAACTCCTGCTAGTTTATTTGACACAAATGATGATGGCTCTTTTAAAGATACTGAAAGTGATAGTATTTGGGATGGAGTTTTAAAAGGTGCTGCTGCAGGTTATTTTATACCTGGTATAGGTACAGTGTTTGGTGGAATTACTGGTGGGATTGTAGATTGGTTTACTCCTGATGCAAAAATATTTGATGAAAGTGGTAATTATCAATTTAAAGATAGCACTTTTCAATCAGCTATTAATAGATGTGGTGGAGATCCTAAATGTATGGGACAGGCTGCTGAAGATATGCAAACGAGATATGATAATTTAGTTCAAGAGGTTGGAGGGGATGTTCAATTGCTATCTGAAGCACAATTATTAGCAGGTAGAGATGAATATATAGCTGATCTTTTAATGAGCAACCCAGAAGCTAGACAACAATTTAAAAGCGATAAAGAGTTTCTACAGCATATAACTAAAGAAATGGAAAATACTCAAGCTCAGGTATCTAAAGTATATCAAGGCGATATGGATTACATTAAATCTATGAATGATCCTAAATCAAAACATATTTATTTTACTCGTGGGGTACATGTTAGAAAAAAAGATGGTAGTTTTACTAATAATTTAAATGATGCTGTAGACAGGTTAGCTGATGTTCATGATGTTTCAGAAGAGTCTATTTTTAATGCAATTAATAATGGGGATTATAATTGGTCTGGTACTATACAACAAGGTAATAGAGCAGGATCTAATTTAATAACTCTTAATGTAACAGATGGAAGTGATAGTAAAGCTATTCAAGTTGAAGTAGGTAATATAAATGAAATTCAAGGTCTTTATAAACCTGCAGAAGAGCTTTATGAAATATCAACAAATGGTTTTCAAGGTCAAATGGAATATTTAGATTACTACGATCCTGTTGATGGGACACAAACGGTAGGACAAGTAGAATATAAATATGATGTTTTAAGAAATGACAAGGGAGAAAAAATAGGACCTCCTGGATATTACCCAGTTGTTACCTATATTAAAAAAGACAGTTCAGGTAAAATAATAGAAAAATATAAACCTTTACAAAAAGCAACTTTATTACAAGATTTGTATGATCAAGCTTATCAATCAGCTGTACAAAATAATGTAAGCACAATGCCTACGGGAATATAAAACTAAAAACATATGTCGCAAGAACTAACTCAACAATTTGGATTTTCTCAAGATTTAGAAAAAGAAAAAAATAACAATGTCAATATTGATTCAGACGTTGTAATTTCTAATGAACCTGAAAAAGAACCTGAAGAAGACACTAGAACTAAGAAACAAAAATTAGAAGATGCACCTGTTGCTGAGGGAACGTATGATGCTACCTATCAAGGAATTCCATTATCTTTATATCAACGAGATCCTAGTGTACAATTTATAGGAAATACAGGAGTATTTGATAAAAAAGAAGATTCTTATGCACCATTAAGATTAGAAGATACCTATGACATGAACGAGGTCAGAGGTCAAAGGCAAAAAACAATTGATAAATGGGGAAATGGTATAACAAAAGCTATAGGTAAAGTTGGTACAAATGTAATTGGGGGTGTTGTTGGAACCGTATACGGATTAGGTAGTTCTATAATAAATTTAGACGCTAGTAAAATATGGGATAATGAAATTATGAACGCTTTAGACAGTGCTAATGAGTGGATGGATGAAAAGCTTCCTAACTATTACACTAACTATGAAAGACAAATGAGTGTATGGCAAAAATTAGGAACAGCTAATTTTTGGTCAGATCAATTTACAAATGGGTTAAGTTTTGTTGCAGGAGCTGCATTAACAGAATTAGCATTAACTGCTGCTACTGTTGGTACGGGTGGGGTTGCAGCAAGTGCACAAGCAATGTATACAGCAAGTTTAGGAGCTAGAGCAACACGAGTTTTAAAAGGTTTCAGTAAAGCAGGTAAAATGTTAGATAAAGCAGCAGACGCTACTAAAATAACATCTGCTATTAAAGGAGCAATTAGATCTGATAGGTTTTGGGAAACAGCAAAATTAGGAAGACAAATTCTTACAGGTGCTGGTTTTGAAGCTGGTGTAGAAGCTAGACAGTCATATGAACACATGAAAGATACTCTTACTAAAAGTTATTTAAGACAAATAGAAGAAAAAGAAGGTAAGACTAGAGATCTTACAATGGATGAAAAGCTTGATATAGAAAATAAAGCTAGAGCTCAAGCTAATGTAGTATTTGCAGGAAATCTAGCATTAGTTGGTGTAAGTAATATGATTATGATAGGAGGGCTATACGGTCCTGGAGCATCTTTAAAACAAGGTTATCAAAACGCAATGAATAAAATAGGCCTTGGAGCTAGACCTACAGTTATAGGAGCAGACGGTGCTGCAACAGCTGCATATAGAACAAGTAGAGTAGGCAAAGTATTAGGTTTAAGCGAAAAAAATGCTTTAAGATTAAGTAAAGCAAGCTCTAGAGTAAAAGCAGTAGCTCTTCCTGCTATGTATGAAGGGTTTGTAGAAGAGGGTGGACAATCAGTGTTATCTGAAACTATGTATGAATATACATTAGCTAAATATGGTATAAAGGGTAAAGAAGGTACAGCTGATATATTAGATTCTATTAATAGAGGTTATATTAAAACATTTAAAGATCCTAACGGTCAAACAGAAGTTATGTTAGGATTAATGTTAGGTACATTAGGATTGCCAGGAAAAGCATTCAACAACGGTTCTTGGACTGCAGCAGGTAGTAGATTAGAAGGTGTTAGAATGAAAGAACAATTTCAAGATTTATCTGCAGCTTATTATAATAAACACGGAAAAAGTTTATTAACTAGTTTAAAATCTTATTCAGATTTTTATACAGAGCAACAAGAATTACAATCTTTAATGGACAAACATTTAGCAGATGATAATATAGCTGAATATAAAAATATACAAAATGATAAATTTTTTGCCTATGTAAAAGCTAAGGTAATGACAGGCCAATTTGCAGATATACAATCAGAAGCAAATCAGATTAGAGAAATGTCTGATGCAGAATTTATAGAATACTTTGGTTATAAAGAAAGTGATTTTGCAAATTCAGCGGAAGTACAAGCTAGAAAAGATAAAATGGCTGACTCTGTTATTAGAAGAGCAAATAAAGTACAACAAGCTTTTAAAGATGTAGATGGTATTTTAAAACTAACAGATGATCAAAAATGGACTGATGAAAAAGCTTCTGCGTTAAGAGAAAGAATGGCTCATAGATTAGCTTCTATAGATTTATTATCTGAACGAGAGGCTTCTATGATTAATCAAATTGCAGAGTTAACAGGAGGAACAGTTAATGAATCCACAGATACAAAAAATAAAGGGGCTGCAAGAAGTATTACATACATAGATGCAAACGGTAAAGAACAAACATTTACTGTAGGAGACTTTAGTAAAGAAACTGCAAAACAATATTTAAAAGAAGTACAGGATCTATTAAGCAAAAAAGATTCTGAATTAGTATTACCTCCTGGAGTTACTGATGTAAAACAATATAGAACATTTTTAGAAAAACAAGCAGAGTCTACTAAGCAATTTTTAGGTTTAAGTGATGCATCAGGAGATCAAAGCGCTTCACCATTTTTAGATGCAAGAGAAGAAGAAGCTTTAATTGCACGATTAAACGAGCAATTAAAAAATCTTTCAAAAGACGACCCTAAAGCAGAAATGAAAAAAGAAAAGATTATACAATTGTTTAAAGATATTAGACATGTAAGATCTAGAAGAGAACAGTTTATTAAAGAATTTAACCGAGCTAGGTTAAACCCAAACCAATCAATGCAAGATATATACGATCAAATAGAAAAATTTGTAGATGATGTTGAGAGTGAAACGGCTAAAAATAATATAGAAAACTTAGAAGCTAGAAAATTATTTGAAGAGTTTGGTACAAAAGCTAAATTTAGAGTTGGAGATAAATGGTATAGATTTGACTCTAGTGGTAACTTATTAGAAGAAGGAACAGAAAATGTAGTAGACTCGTCTATTTTAAAAAACTTAGGGGGTAGAGATGAAAACATAGTTACTGATGCACAAGCCAAAGCTAAAAAACTTTTAGCAGCTATAGATGAATTAAAAGGAGAAAAAGGAAAAAGAGTAGAAAAGTTAGCACAAGATATTGCAGAACTAGAAAATGAAATTTTAGAACTTATAGGAAAACTTCCTAAAGAAGGAGAAAACGTTGAGATAAAAGAAATTAAAGAAGCTCATGATAAGATTATGGACCAGATAGAAACTGGGGAAAATCTTATAGAAGAACTTAAAAATGAACAACAAGGAATAACTGACCAGATAGATTACTTAACTGAGTTAGTAATGGTTCATTATAATCCAAGAACAAAACAATTTGATTCTGATATAATACAACAGTATAAAGGAGAAAATCAAATGTTAATTTTAAAAGCTTTAGAATTAGGCATACCTATTGAAAGCTCCGATAGAATAGAACGTCTTAGTGAAATTGAGTATGAAATAACCAGATTAGAAGAACAGGTAGGAATATTACAACAAGAAGAAGAAAGTGATATTAGAAATGAACAAATAGCAGGGTTACAGGTTGAACAGCAAATATTATTAGAAGAAGCTCAAAATATAACTTCTTTACCTGAAATTACTACAAGAGAAGATAGAGACGCGGCAGCAGCTATTGCTCAAGAATTAAAAACTTCTATTGATGAGTATGCATCAGTTACAAATGAAAACATAAAGACTTTAAATTTAAAACTTGGCGAGTTACAAGATCATAAAAATGTTTTAGAAAAAATGATTTTTGATCGTATGAAAAAGATTAAAAGATCAGGATTAAAAGACAGTAAAGCAAATAATTTTAATGATTTATACAAAGAAACTATTCAAGAGATAGAAGCGTTTGTTCAGGGAATAGAAAACAAAGAGCGTCAAATGAAAGAGACTGGGCAAGTTCCAGAAGGTTATGAGTTTATAGGAGATGCATTAAGAGTGGAGTTACAAATTCTTACAGGAACAGGACAAAAGAATTATAATCTAGACGGGGTTAAATTACGAGGCATGCAACAAGACATGCTTGACGAACAGAACTATCCAAATCAAGGAGGGGGTGTAGTAAACTATGAAGGGTTACCAACTTATCAAAAGTTTAAAATTTACAGGCAAAATAATCCAAACTCTTTTGAAAAAATAGGAGAATTCTTTAAAAAGTTAGACAAGGCTGAAAAAGCTTTTTCTGATTCTAGATTATTAAACCAACATCTTAAAGCTACCAATGAAGAAATTGATGAGATTAATGGTATTTTAAATGAATATCAAATACAAAGAGAAGATGGAGATGTAGATCAGCAATTAGAAAATGTACAATTACTAATTAATGCTGCAGAGTATATGAATGCGGTAGATGAAATCCTGGCTAAATTAGCAGCGCTAGAAGCTAAAGTAATTTCTCCTACAAGTACTAGTAGCACGTCTGCAAATAAACCTTCTAATCCAAAAGGTCCAGGTAGAAACTATAACATGCAAGCAGATGACATGTCAAAAAATAATCCATTTTTATTTAAGCCTGATATTTCTAGTCCTGGTTATTATAAAACGGCTGGTGACATGAAAACAGCAATAGATAATTTAACAGAGTTATCTGTAGTAGATGGTAAGGGGGATATTATTTTAAATGAAAATCAAGAAGCTACTATGAGAGAAGGGCTATCTCTTGATGAGCAAAATCAATGGAAAGCATCTAGAGATCAACTTATTTGGTTCCAAGCTACATCTAAGTTTATTCCTATGTCAAAAACTAAGTTAATGGCTGTGCATAGTAATAACATACCTGCAGATTTAGCTAATGACTTAAAAGGAGTATTTTTTAATTACGATCAGAAAAAGTATATGGATAGCAGTCATACTGATCCTAATACAACAGACATCAAATTAGTTTTAACTGATACAACAGGTAAACCTATAAGAGTAAATGCAAAAGGAAATAAACCTAAACAAGGAGAACCTTCTTATATTGTATACACATCTATGATGGGATCTACTTTAAAAAACAGAGAGGGTAAAGATAGGTTTACAAATGAAGCAGGAATAAATGTAGAAAATGCAGTCAATGAATATCAAGCTGATAGAGATAGTATATTAAAATCTAGCACTCCTAAACTATTAAGTATAACAGGATTAAGCGCGGGTCTTCCTAATGTAGTAAATACAAAAGAAGACGGCAGTAAAAGATTGGCCCCTATTAAAGGTAGAGTTATAGGGTCTAGAGGTAAAAAAGGAACTAAAGATGTTGTTATAGATCTTACAACTAAAAATTTAAAAGACGGGAATAAAGTATACTCTGAAATAACAATGAATGGGATAACATATAGAGTCCCATTTGCAGGTATGGCTTTTACAGTAACCTCTTCAGGAAACTTAGCTCCTTTACACCATAGAAAAATAAATGCTAAAGAGTCACAAAACATTATTAATTTGTTACGTATGGTACAAATTAGATATGAAGCTCTTAAACAAGACCCTGCAAATGCTAAGAAGTCTGAAAAACAATTAAGACAAGAAGCAGCTGTATTAGAAGTAGATGGTAAAAATTTATTTGTCTTTAAGATGTTAAAAGACATGGTTTACTATGGTACGGGGACAGAAAACCAGTTAGCGGAAGATCAATCAACCAGGGTAGATTTTTATGATACAGGTAAAGGATACCAAATGGGAGATCAGTTTATTAGTTATCAAGATATATTAGATAATAACACATCTAAGTTTAATGAGTTTTTACAAAATAAACTGGTTAATGTTAATATGATTAGTTTAAAAAACAAAAAAGGTAAAGCCTCATCTACTACACCTTTTTACATGCCATTTTACAAAGAAACTGGAGTAGATACTTTTGAATTAGATGACAGTGTACAGTATAAATGGGCTAACTACGAACAATATTTATTAGAAGCTAGAGAGGATGCTGCATTTGAACCTCCTTTACAAACAAACTTACCTTTGATGAATAATCTAAGTTATGTTACACCACAATATAATTTTAGATATTTAAAATTTGATATGCCTGGAAGAGGTAAAAAAGCAGGTAGAGTTTATAATGGACAGGCAGAGCCACAAGCTCCTGAAAATGTAATCTATACTGATTTACAAAAAAATCAAATACAAAAATATGAACAAATATTAAATGCCGCTAAAGAAGGTAGGGGTATAGAAATAGAACTAGTAGAAGGCTTTAATCAAACTGTAGATTCTAAATATGCTATAAATTTAGATTATGATTTTAATTTATATCAAGGAAAAACACCTCCTGTTTCAGATCAAGAATATTTAGATACACTACTAGAATATTTAGAAGAGTATAAAACTACTTCTAGAGCTAACGGGTTTAGTGATTTTGCATTTAATAAGTTTAATAAAAGAGATCAAAAGAATTTAGACGCTGTAGTTGAAGGAACAACGCCACAGCAGGTTGAAGAAAATCAAAAAGAAGTAGAAGACGTTATAGATCAACAACAAAAAGAAATTGATGATTCTATACAAATGGCAGAAGACGCTATAGAAGGGCCTGTACAAGATTTAGGAAGCATTCCAGTGATAGATGAATCTCAGGCAGAAACAGATCAAACAGTTTCAGATGTGTTATCTAAACCTTTAGAGTCAGATGATGTACAAAATGAAATAGATAATGTAAATGACAACCAAGATGATCTGTTTGATGATGAAGAAATAAACATGGTCATCAACCAAATGAATCAAAACGACAGTAATATTGATATCGTAGTATCTGAAACGCAAGGTATAACTAAAGAAGAGTTAGATACAATTAAAAAAATGTTACCGTGGAATAAATTTGAATTTGTATCGGATTACATAGAAAGTAAAACTCCATTTGTTATAGGACAAGTAAAAGGTTTTGGTAAAACTGTAATATCTGAACTAGCTATTGGGGGTACTACTTATCATGAAGGGTTTCACCAAGTATCTTATTTCTTACTTAATAAGCCTACAAGAGATCAAATGTATAATGAAGTACGAGCTAAAAAAGGAACTTTTACAGATTATAAAGGTAATCTTGTTTCTTTTTCTAAGGCAACAGATAAGCAAGCAGAAGAGTATTTAGCAGAAGAATTTAGAAAATGGGTACTAAGTGATGGAACATACAAAAAAGACACATACAGCCAGCCTAAAGGATTTTTCTCAAGGTTATTTGACCGACTAAGAAACTTTTTTAGAGCAATGTTTGGGTTAGACACTCGTCTACAACCTGATTCAAAGATGGCAACTGTTGCAACTATTTTTAATAAAATAAAAGCAGGAGGATTTGCTAATGCTACTATGCCTAATAATATTGGAAAGGTACAAGAAATTAATATGGCGCTTTTAAAAAACAATAACAGTCCAGAAAGTTCTAGATTTTCTGCTGATATGATGAGCTCATTTAGTAGACACTTTGGTAATGTTCTTTTTGATGACCCTGTACGTGGATTAAACTTATCTGATTTAGAAATGTTGTCAGATAAAAATAGATCTGAAGAATACAATAAAAGACTGGTTAGAGCATATAAAACTGCATTTAGTACTTTATATAATGAACTTGGAGCTAAAATTGTTGCTGCTACAAATCTAGCTAAGAAAACAACAGATCCAAAAAAGGTAAAAGCATACGAAACAATGGCACAGCAAGCTGCTAAGTCTAGATTGTTTTTAAATGGGGGTAGAATTAAAAGTGTAAGAGATGGTAATATTAAATCTTTCCAAGAAGTACACAGACAATTTTTATTATCATTAGGAATTGATACATCATTAAAGGTAGAAAAAGAAGAAAACTTAAAAGATGGAAAAAGCGATCCATTTAATATACTAGAGTCTATGGAGTTTTCAGCTGCAGGCAATGCACATCCATACATTAAACTTTTATTAGGTACTCTTCCTAATTTTAGTAAAACCACAGTTACGGGAGTAGAAGGAATTGTAGATTCAAACTATGCTATGAACTTTGTACAAGACAGGCTATCTGGTATATCAAATCCTACACAACAAATAGAAGAGCTAAAAAGATTATCTGCTAAACATCCTTGGTTAAACACTCTTATTAAACGATTAGGTTCCTTAGATGAGAACAGTTCATTTGACCAAATGAAACTTAGTAACATGTTTGCACAGCAAATGAATAAAACTAAAAATACATTTGACTCTTTCTTATTAGATACAAATGGTAATTTTTATAGTGTCGACCCTAATGCAAATCAATTAAAGAATATTATTATAACTCCTTGGAAAAATAATTTAAAAAATTCTAATGTAAAAGATAAAGACGGTAGGCTTTTAGTAAATATAGAAGAAGGACAATTAAAAATTAATTTAGATTATAAGCCAAATTTAGGAGTAATAAAAAATGTTAGCTTAAGCAACATAAATAAAAAATCAACAGTAAGAGCTGCAGTTTTAAATAACCCTGAAACAGTATTAAGGTTATTTGAACAATTTGGTTTTGAATTTGCAGATAAAAACGCCATGCTAACGTCAACAAAAACTATAGATGGTAAATCTGTAAAAGAAATTATGAGGGACGCAGCAAGTTGGTTGTTATCAGAGTTGCCAAAAGGTAACTTAGGTGCAGATCTATTTGCTAAAGAAACATTAGACGCACAAACAAGACTTGGTAATTTATTAAAAGTAGAAATGCTTTTTAACGATAAGATAGTTGAACCAAAACATTTAAATGCAGAAGGTAAACCTGTTTATGGAATCACATTAAATAATTATATGAGTATGATTTCTAATAAACTAAACAAAGGTACTTTATTACCACACTTTCAAAATAATCCGTATGTTGCGAATTCAGCAGTTTTAAGAGCACTGTCTGAAAACCCTAATCTAAAGATAGACATGCATGTTATTGAAGGATTAAGAATAGACAGGGCTGGAGATCAAGGATTACATACCTCACATTTAACATATGAAGATAGAGCCGCAGTATACATAAACTCTGTTTTAAATGGTGTTATCCCAATATTAAGAACAGCAGATGCTAAAACAGAATATGGTGTAAGATTACCTATTGAGCAGTTTAATGATGCAATAGATGCTAAAGGACAATTATTAGGATACTTTATAGACGAATTAAATACAGCAGTACAATTTAGAACTAAAGGTTTAGGTAAAGATATTAAAGATTATAAAGATAAAGCTGGGGAACTACGTGTGTTTAATCATATAGTTAGATCTAGACTAAACCTGTCTCAGATTTCAGATTTAGATGCTGCATTAGCAGGTAATATACCAGTTGGGCAATTCATAGCAAAACATGAAAATACCTTAATTAGAGCTATTATACAATATTTAAACGATCAAAGTAAAAAGAATAAAGCTTTGATGTTAACTAATAAAATTATTAGTAAAGGAAAAGGAAACACATTTGTTAATAATGGTTTAGATTATCAAACAGTATCTGAAATTTTAGGTAGCAAAAATGTATCTAAAACAATTTTATATGATGAGCAAGTAAACGACATTGCACATGCTTTTACCTTAAGAACTTTTATAGGTAATGTAGAACAACTAAAACTTTTCTTTGGTGATGTAGCGCAGTATAAAGATCTATACAAAAGAACTAAACTTGCATCTGGTACAAAAAAATTCCCTAGAACTGATGAATTAATGAATTCCTGGTTAAACAGTAATGAAGTAGAAACTAGTGAAGAGATAAAAGAGGAATACGGAGATCATAATAAAAACTATACAGGTCAAGCTAATATAATGGTTTATGGAGATCCTGTATCAGAAAGTGTGTATTGGAGAGAATATTATAAATATTTAGGGAAGGACATATCTAATTTATATAGAAACATAGAAGAGGCAGATGCTAATGCATTTGCTAACATACATTTCTATAGAGAACTTATGATGAGAATTGGTGATTGGACGGGTAAACAAGAAAATCTATTTAAAAAGGCAATGTTAGGACAAGAACTTACAAGAGAAGAACTTACCTCATTCCCAACACTAAAGCCTCAAGGATTTGGACCTGCAATATCTCCATTAAAACAAATGGTAGGACTAAAACTATCTTTAACTCCTATTTTTCCACAGATGACTAGAATAAATGGAAAGGATACTGCATTAAAAGGACTGTTAAAAAACATGTATGAAACTAATACAGACATGGTTATGCATCCTACAGCAGCAAAAGTGGGAAGTAGAGTAAGTTTAGATACAGGAAACGCACCTGCATTTTATAATGAAAATGGGGGCATAAACTCAATTGATCCTGATTTACACACAGTTATAGATTTATCTTATTTTGGGATACAAGTAGATATTAACAAAGAGTTTAAAGGTAAAGTTACTTTAGGTACGCAGTCTAGAACACATATACTTGCTAATCTGTATGAAGGAGGAATACCAGTAGATTATGAAGGAGATGTAAAAACTTGGGCAGGTTTAACTGAAGAGCAAAAGAAAGCTAAATCTGAAGTACATAAAAATGCATCAAATTATTTAGATGCAGTTAATGAAATAACACGAAGAAGTAGAGAAAATTTATTAAAAAGATTTAATCTAGAACAAACTACTAAAGACGGAGAAACAAGCTATAAACTAAAAAATGGTAATATGCAGAAGTTTGCTGATATGATCCGTGATGAAATAGCTAAAAGAAATTATCCAGAAAATGTAGCTGCAGGTATTGAGTCTTTATTAAATCAGCCTGATGGGGACAAAAAGGTGTTTGATTTAATTGTAAATAAAAATAGAATTGAAAATTTATTATTTTCTTTAATATCTAATAACACTATCACACAAAAAGTAACAGGTGAAAATGCAGTACAAGTATCCTCTTTAGGATCAGAAACTGCAATTGGAGGAGAACAAGTTGTTAGAGTTGTAAAAGAAGGAAAATTACAATCTTCAGGAGCAACAGGATTAAAGTTTTACCGTAAAAAAGACACTAGAAATAAAGACTCAGAAACTCTTGGTATGGAGGTATACCTACCACACTACTTTAAAGAACTCTTAGGTAAAAATTTAGAAATAAGACAGGACGGTATATACAATGAAAAAGGAAAGAAAATAGGAGACTCTAATTTATTAGAATTAATAGGATTCCGTATACCTACAGATGGGCTGCACTCTATAGACTTTATGACTATTAAAGGGTTTTTACCTGCAGAGGCTGGAGCTCAAATTATGGTTCCTTCTGAACTTGTTATAAAAGCAGGATCTGATTTTGATATTGATAAATTAACATTATATCTTCCATCTTATACAGTTAAAGACGGAATGATAACAAAAAGAGAGTTTATAAATGCAGATACAAATACCAAAGAAGGTATAGCAGTATACTATAATGCTGTGTATGGTCCATTTAACAACTTTTGGAGCAAGTTAAATAAAGATTTAATTGTTGCACAGGAACAAGAATTAGGAAGCACAGAAGCAGCTGTAAATAATTTGTTAATGGCTATTTTTAGAGACAATCCTAATATAGCAGGCGATAAGTTATACGATTATTCAGATGCAGAAATAGAAGTATTGTTTAGTAGATTTAGAAAACTTGCAAGTAATCCTGACAAAGATCGTGCAGATCGTGTAGAAGACGTTATAAAAGAGTTTACTAAATTAGAAAAGAAAGCAAATAAAATACCTTCATTAGATGAATTTTTTGCAAAAAATAAAGGTAAAAATCCTACAGAGTTAAATCACATCGGAGCTGTACAAAACAGAATGATTGATTTAAAAACAAAAATATTATCTAACTCTAGATCTTATAATCAATTACTTAATCCTATTGGAACTAGGGTAATATTAGGTATAAGAGAGGAACTAGGAATAAAAGAAAGAGACGTTACATACGCAGATCTAATATCATATCCACATATCTTTAATATCACAAAGGATTTCCAATCAGGAAAGAATGGTTTGGGTATAGCCGCTACCAATGCTACACACATAGTAAAATCACAGCAGGCAGGGCTATATCTCAGACCAAACACTGAGATAGATGGAGTAAAAAAGTTTAGCAAATTAGGTATAAACTTAGAAGGTTTTGGAGGACTAACAGGAAATCCAATTAGATTAGACAGAATATACGATGTTAATGGAGAGCACAGAATAACTGAAATTGCATCTGAATTATTGAATGTTTTTGCAGATGCATCAGAAGACCCCATTGTAGCTGACTTAAACCTTGTTCCTGAAGTTGGAAATGCGCTTATGTTTTTATTAAGATCAGGAGTCCCAGTAAGAAATGCTGTCTTTTTAATTAATCAGCCAATTGTAAAAGATTACATTAAAGCACTTAATGTAAATAAAAGTAAAATACAAATGGTTAAAAATAGCCCAATGTCTAAAAAGGTTATACTTAACGCTGTATTAAATTTATACAGTCCTAATAAACCACAAACTAACAGACAGGACAAACTATTTAATGCAGAGCAGTTAAAAGAAATGTCTCAAAAAACAAAAACCGAACTAGTAAAAGAAAATCTAGCACAAGATCAACAACAAATACTAGAAGATTTTGTATTGTATGATGCAATTGGGGGACAGTTAACAGCTTTAACTTTAGCAACTTCTTTTGACACAAAACAACCAAAAGGTAGAAATCACGCTCGACTAATATTAGAACAGTATGATCAAGTTAAAGCAGACAATACATTTGGGAACATAGATAATTTAATATTAAGAACACATTTAAATGAATTCTATTTAACTCATGAAGCAGCATCAAAACAGTTTAACTCTATGTTCTTAACAGACCGTGCGGGACCTAGAGCTGTTGGTCAACTAGATGCTATCTTTGAAATATTTTCTAATAATAAATTACCATTAAGCGATGCTAATAGATTAGCTGTTATGAATGAAGCAGAAAATGAATTAGTTATTGCTGCCTTATTATCACATAAGTTTGATGGTATTAAATTAGGAGACAAAGCAGAACAATTATTTTTAGGAGAAAACACGGCTGCAAAAAGAGTAGCACAATTACAAAAAGAGTACCCAAATAATAGTTTTGTACAATCTTTATTACCGTCTATAGAAAAAGTAAGAACAGGACCATTAAGAGGTACAGATAATATAAAAGTATATACTAGAGTTTTAAATAACTATGAAGCTAACTTAATGAGAGACTCTTTCTTAGAGTTACCAGAAGCAGATCAAAACATGTTAGTGGACCATGCAATCTTACAATCGGGTATGTCTTTAACTAATATGAGTTATTTACATTTATTACCTACAGAAAAGTTTACAGAGCGCGCAGTTCAAATAGTCAATAAATTAAAACCAGGTAGTACAGATGTGATTAATTTCTTTGATAATTTCTTTAGAAACAATTGGCATAATTCTAGAATTGTTCCAAGATTACCTAGAAGTAAATATACAATACAATCAAAAAATATTTTTCCTAAGATAAAATCTGCAGATCCTACTAGCGGGTTCCCATATGTGTCTGTTATTACAGATGCTGTAGAAACACAGGAAGCAGAAGAGTTAAAAGCTAAAGGATTACCAGTTCCTAAAACAACATTGTTATTTAAAAAATCTTTAAATCAAAATAGCAAAAGTGATTATGCATCATATGAAATAGTAGATAAATTAGGAAATGGGTTAAACTTAAAAGAATACCCTACAGATCCTAATGAAAAATCTATACTTGATAAAAACAATTTACGGTATACTCAAACACAAGATGTATTTAGTAAACAAATTATTTCTCCTATAGGTACTACATTTTCTAAATTTGAATTAGCTCAAATTGCAAAAGGCGCAGTTAAAAATATAAGTGTTCCTGCAGGATCTTTCAAAAGCGGTAAAGTGTATGTGTTACCAGATAACACTAAGATACATTTAAAACTGGTTGATGAAATACAATACAAAGGTTTGGATAGTGCAGAAGAATTAGATAACTTTGCAAGGAATGAAGGGTATGACAGTTGGGACAAATTATTACCTAAAATAAAATCAGGTAAAAATAAAATACCATCTTCTTGGTTAGACAGCAGTAAAAATCAAAAGTTAAGTGTTTATGAAGTTGTTGGGGTTGATGCAAAAGAAAACATTAATGCTGAAGAGGATTACAAAAAAGTTGTAAACATACAACATGTAAGACCTGAGATCTATCAAGGTGAAGATGGGGCTGCTATTGTAGAAGAACAACTAAGAAAAGATATACAACAACAAATTAAAAATGGTAAGAGAAGCTTTCAAACAAAACTTTTACCAGGTACGGGTGAAATGGCTGTAAATATACTAATGCAAGAACAAACACGACTTAATAATATAAATCAATTTTTATCAATTAAAGTAGGAGTACCAGGCAGTAAACAGTTAAATGATTTAACTAGTGAAGAAAAGATGAGGTTAGGAATACTAAGAAGACAGCTAAGAAAAAGAAGAAATGTTACAATAGTGGGAACTGCTGCTATAAGTCCTATAAATGCATTTAGTAATCAAACAAACATACTAATGAATTCAAAAGAAATAGCAGAACGAATAGCAATTGAGAAAAAAACAACTTGTAAATAATGGCATGTAACGTAGTAAAAAATATAGATGGGAGTGTATCACAAGTATACGCAAACAATGGTAGTCCTTCTAACCTGTTTAATGATCTAGTTTCTAGACTGGGCAGTAAAGAAGAAGCGCATAAAGTATGGCTTGAGACTCAAACAAAAGCATTTAAAAATAAATTTGAAGATGTTTTAGATGAGAATGGGGAACCGTACATAGAAAGTGTCGAGTCTGTTATGGAGACTTTACCTAAACCTGAAGTAAATATTTATAATCAGCAAGAAACAGATCCCGTTATAGAAGATGCAAATAAAGAGTTAAACGAAAGAATGAAAGACTTTTTACTCGAATTTGGATTTACTACAAAGGTTGTAGACAGCCTTACAGATCGTGCAGGTAATAACATTTCAGGTGTTGCTAAATTAGATACGTTATTAAAAACTGTTCAAGTTGTAAGAGGTAAAGCAGATATAACTACATTACCTGAAGAAGCATCACATTTATTTGTCGAACTGTTAAAGGCTAAAGATAGTCCTTTATACCAATCTATGCTAAGAAGTATAGATAAGTACGACATGTTAAAGAAAGTAACTAATGAGTATTCTTCTAATCCTTTATATCAAAACGAGGATGGTTCTCCTAATGAGTCTAAACTAAGAGACGAAGCAATAGGAAAACTAATAGCAGCTGAAGTTGTTAACGCACACTCTTCTGCAGAAAGTAAGCCAAATATATCTAGATTTGGTAGATGGTTTCAAAAAGTATTAAATGCAATTAAGAAATTTTTTGGGGGAGAGAATAATCCATTTTTAGCAGCTGCGGAAAATATGTTGCTAGAAAGTAAAACAGCATATAAAGAGGCCGTGGAAGAGATTGGGGACGTTGAAATGCTACAACAAGAAGAAACAAATGAAACAGAAACTCCACAGGAAAGAGTAACTAACAGTCTAAAAGAGGATCATGAAAACTTAGTTATAAAAGAATGGATACAAGAAGAAGATGGTAAACTGCCTAGACAATTAGAGGTTATAGAAGAATTTTCTGAAGGTAAAAAACTTAAAAGATATAAATTTACTAAAAACGGGGTAGAATATATTATTAGTAATCGTGTTACAGATAAAAGTACTAGAGATTTTGTTAGACAAAAAGGTAAACAAAAAGCCTTAGAAATATCTAACCTAGAAAGAAGTCAACATTTAAGAAAAAATGGTATTAGAATACATAATGCTGCACAACAGCTAATGAATTTTTATGGAGGTAAAAGTGATTTAATAGATGTTATAGATGTAGATGGTGTAGGAACAAAAACTTTAGAACAAATTCGAGCTGAAGCTAATATGACTAGAAGACACTTTGAGATATTTAAAACAGGTGTAAGAAATCATATTAAACAAATAGAAATCCAACAAAAAAAGATTGGTAAGGGAAAAGCTAATTTACTTACTGAGTTAAGAATTGTAGATCCTCACAGTAAAATGGCGGGGCTAGAAGGCGTAGCAGGAACTATAGATGCTGCTGTTGTATATTCAGACGCTAGTATGGATCTACTTGATTGGAAAACAATATCTCCATCTAGTTATTATACAGATAAAGGGAAAATAGATAAAAATCCTTTTAGACAAAAAATGGATAGTTATAATACACAGATTAGTACTTATATGAATATGTTAAAAGATGTTCATAACGTTGAAAAGTTTAATAGAACAAGAATCATACCAATCCATGTAGAATTTGCAAAAACAGTTGCTAAAAACTTTACTAATAATCTTGTTAAGTTTGAAATGGCGCATACAAATCCAGAATTCTTAAGATCTATTGCTGTAGCTTTAGAAAAAACAGATTATAAAGACCTGGATATACTAGTAAATAAACTAGACAATCAAATTAAAAGATTAAAAACTCAACAAAGAAATATAAAAGCTAAAAGAACAGACTTTGCTAAGCTGCAAGCTCGTATAGAGATCCTAGAAGATGGTATGCAAGAACTTGTTGTAAAAGGGGACATAAAAAGTTTAATAGATAAAGTTGCACAAAGAATTAGTTTGGTTACATCTGGTGTAGGTATACAAGATGTAAATCATCCAGATTACCTAAGTGAAAATGACTTAAAGTCTATATATGAAGATTTTGTATTGTTTAAAGGTATTACAGATAAAACAATAACGTATTTTGATGATAAACTTAAAAACTCTAAAAATAAAGAAGAAGCTAGAGCTTATCAGGATGCCTTTAATGATGCTGCAACCATTGTAAATAATAATTTACAACGTGTTAGAAATGCATGGATGCAAAAAATTACTACAAAAGCACAACGTGATGATGTAGATCTATCAGAAACCCCTAAAACTACAGGATGGTTAAGTAAGAATTTTACAACTATGGATGTATTCCCACATCCAGCATTTAGAGCTGCATATAAAAAAATCTATCAATCTTTTAATAAAACAAAAGCAGTTACAGATGGTATATATGAAGAAATACAAGATATTACATTTGGACCTAAAGATAAGAATGGTAAAAGAAATGGAGGGTTAAACAAGTGGGCTAAAGACAATGGGATGACTTTAACAGAAGCTTTTAGAGATGTACTAATAGAAGAAACTAAAAATGAAAAAGATGAAACTATTTTTAAAACTTTAGTTCCTATGTTTTCTAAAGACTTTAGAGATCAAATTAAAACAAAACAGGAAAAGGGAGATGAAGTTTGGATGAAAGAAAACTTTAAAATTAAAGAAGGCGCTAGAAAAAAATTCAATCAAATGAGAAAAAATATGATTGCGCGAGAAGAGTTTTTACATCCAGATCTAAGAGAATACAACGACAAAGGTGAATTAGTTGTTAAACCTTCTAAAAATATGGCTATAAGAAAAGCAAATATTAAAAGGTGGGATGAAAAATACAACGTTTTTGATCCTTTATATGGTAAAGCTTGGTTAAATCAATACTGGGGAATGTTTTTAGAACCTAAAAATCCTCAAGACAATTATTCTGAAAAATTTAAACGTATAGCAGCTAATAAACCTGTGTTAGATTATTACAATAAGTATAGAGAAACCATAGAAAATATGAGCAATCAAGCTAATATTAATATAGGACCAAACTTTATAGCTAATGTAAAAGACGACATGATGGAATCTTTATTAAATAATGGATTAGGATTTAAAGGAATGAATGAAATGGCTGATGCCTTGTCGAGAAGTTTTATGATTAAAGAAGAAACAGAAACAATGGGTGTGTTTAATTATAACAATGACGGCTCAATGATAAGTCAAATACCTTTACCATATTTAAATGATTTAACAAATAGTCATGGAGAGGTAGCTGCTGGAATGAAATCCACAGATCTATCTAAGTCTTTATATTTATTAGCAACAAGTCTTTATAATCATAAACACATGGGAGAAATAGAATCTTATGTTATGGGGCTAAAAGAGATGGTTATAGAAAGAGGAGAAGCTGTAACTAAAAAGGGACAATTACAATATCAAGGATCAGAAATTAGAAAACAAGACGCGTCTCCAGAATTATTAGCAACCTATGATAAGTTTATAAATTTTTATTTGTACGGACAAAAAATACAAGAGGAAGATGGTACAATGATGGGTATAAGTAAAATAAAAACAATTAAAACTTTACAATCTATATACTCTGCAAAAGTATTAGGATTTGCAGTTATTCCAGGTATAGCAGCTAGAATTACAGGGGGTTTTAACGCTTTTTATAACGGTATAGATGGTGTACATTATAATAATAAACAATTAAATATAGCAAGAAAAGCTTTTATACAGCTAGGAACAGATCAAAATAAAGCGTGGCATGCATTAGTACAGTATATAGATCCTTTTCAATCAGGACTAACTTGGCAAAAAGCTAGAGATTTGTCTGCAAAAGCTTCTAATAAATGGTTAGACTTAAATAACTGGTATGCTCCACTAAGAAATCCAGATGAAAATATAGATGGTATGATAACAGTAGCTATGGCACAAAACCATGGTATTGATAAAGAGGGTGTTTTACAAAGACTTGTCGATCTTCCTAAAGGAACAAAATCGTTATGGGAAAGTTTTTCAAAAAATCATAAAGAGGGTAATTTAATAATTGAAGGATTAACTCAAGAGTCCTATGAAGATTTTAGATTAAGGGTAAAAGCAATGGCTAGAAAGATAAAAGGGGAAATGAGTGATGAAAACATAACAGCATTTAGTACATCTTTAACAGGACAAATAATGATGCAGTTTAAAAGTTGGATGCCAGGAGTAGTTGAATCCAGATTTGGAGATAGAAAATACAATGATGTATTAAAAGTATTAGAAGAAGGTAGATATTGGGGATTCTTAAAAGGATTAGGGACAGGGTCACATGGAAAAACTTTATTAAAAGAAGAATTAGGATTTAAAACAATTTTACAGGGCTCTTTACAAAAAGGATTAGATGCTATAACTCAATTAGCATTTTTAAATAAATTTATTACGGATCCAGCAGAAAAAGCAAAATTAGAAAAGGAAGGAAAGTGGACACCTGCCATGGAAAAGAAATTTAAAAGTAGAACAAAAGCAGCTGAAACAGAATTTGAAAGGTGGAAAAGAAATCAAACAGATAAACGGTTACAAAATATACCATTTAAAGAGTTTTTAAGAATGAGGCAACGATCTGTTAAAAGAACGTTAGCAGAAATAAGAGCGTTATTAGGAATGTATATAGCAGCAATGGCTATGGGAATGGGGGTAGGTCCAGATGATGAAAAGTTTAAAAATAAAACATGGTTAAGTAGAAAGATGTACATGTTATTAGCAAGAACTCAAATGGAATTAGGTTTTACATTAAATCCTGTAGAGTTTGCTACATTTACTAGGGGCCTTATACCTTTAACAGGGTTGTTTACAGATAGTATAAAAGTTCTAGATAATGGATGGACAGAGTCGTTAGAAATGATAGGCGTATTACCAGAAAATAAAAGAGATAAAACTCCTATGTTTTATCATACTTTAAAGTTTGTACCAGGATGGTCACAATTAAGAAGAATTCTTGAGGTTTACGATCAAGATAAGAATAATCCATACGTAACAAGAATATAAAAGGGCCTCCCTTAAAATTGAAAGGCCCTCTCAAATTAAATTTGAAGAGTGGAATTAGCGAAAGAGGTTTTAGACTCATTCTTTATTTCTGATTCTCTCTCTTCAATAGCCATAAGTAACAGTAGCAAATAACCTATTAAGTCTTTGACTGTATCTTCAGTTGCATCGTAAATCCCTTTATTTTTAATGCGCATCAATTTATCATCTATCCTTGCAGATAGAGAGTCGATGGCATTAGCTTGGCTAAAGATATTAGCTGGTTCTAATGCACTGTTACCATATGACTTATTTTTGAATTTTAGTAAGTCAGCGATGTTTTTTATTTGTTTGTCTAGTTTGTCATCAAATTTCATTATAAATAGTTTTTAGGATTAAATAATTCTTTTTTTGGATCTATAATACTATACAATTCTGCTTCATCATCTAGTATACATCCTAACATGGTCTCCAGTCTGTGTTTTCGTTTTTCACTTTTAAATAAGATTTGTCCTATTTGACTATCTATATTCATTCCATGAAATTTAAGTAATTGTGTTTTATATTTTGTGCTTAACTCTGAGTATTTTCCGTTTATAAATTTCTTGTAGTTTTGTTTTTGTCCTGACGGAACATCAAATAAATACAATGCGTATTCATCGTGGTCCTCCATATCTATATAACTTCTAAATTGTTTTACAGCAGCTTCAAACTTTAAAAATAAAGGATCTTTGCTCCATCTATACAATAAAGCAATACATCCTTTTTGTTGGACAGTCCCTATAAAAACGTTAACCAGGTGTGTATTGTAAAAATACAAATTCCTTTCTCCGCTTAACATTGGTAATATAAATATGTTTGATTTGTTAGGCTTTGCCACATGCAAATCATAGATCAAAACATTTCCCTTATAAAGTTTGTCTATAAAATTAACTTTATACTTTCTATTTTTGATAGAAATAGTCTCTCCTGTGGAAATCACTACGTCAGTAGGCATTTCTAGAGAGACTATCTCCGCATCAAAAACATGGGGGTTAATAGTTTTTGTACCACCCGTAAGTCGTACAGTCCTCGCATTCAGAGGATTAAATAAAACAGTTTCACATTTAACCATAACTAATATTTAAATGTTTAATATCATGAACTTGAAGAGATCCTGATAAGTCTAGTCCTATTGCATTTTCTACTTGTTCATATGTTTTTAATATATGTACAAGCTTGAATGTCTCAGCAAACTTACAAACTCCTTCGTAATATCCAAATTTTTCAACATATTTTTCTATTACTATCTTTTCAAATCCTTTTGTTACTTTCTTTAATAAATTATCTGCAGTTTTAGGTCCCACTTTAGGAATTCCTTCTATACCATCTGTAGCATCACCCATTAATGTTTGTTTCCAAAGAAATTTATTAGCTTCTAGTTTTGAAGTTTTTATAAATTCATTAGTCCTAAAATTAAAATGTTTACCTGCTACTTGATAAAGAACGTCTTTATCTGGGCTACAAATAATGGTTCCACTAGGTTTAGCATGCACTGCAACAAGATCGTCCGCTTCTAGGCCTCTAACAGCCTCCATTTTCCACTCTTGTTGAAGATACTCTCTTAAAGCATAAAAGATAATAGGTTTAGAACCTCCTTTTCTGTTATGTTTATAAGCCTTAGTTTCTGCAACTTGATATCTAAAACATTTTGATAAAGTTAAAAATCCTGCGTACTTACTAGTTCCGCACATTGCTAGCATGTGAAGCAATCTATTATTTATACCTTGAATAGCCTCTTCTAATGTTGGCTTACCCATTTCGTAATATAACAAACTGTCTGCATCGATTAGTGCAACTGGTCCATCGTCTGGAATTTGCAATATATCTAGTTCTTCCATATCTTTAAATTTAATAATAAAGTATATACTTACACTGCGGAAAAGACCTTAATTTTTAAACAGTCTAAGTATATACTCTATTATATTAATATTTAAAGGTTAGTTAACTCACCAACCTCTTTACCACTCTTTATAGTAGAAGCATCGTATTCTTCTACAATTTTAGCGCGCATTTCAGCCCACTGTTCATCAGTTTTAGCTGCATAAGTAGAACTATGATATATAGAACCATTTACACCTGCTAAAGAAGAGTGTACAAAATATTGAAGACATCTAGCTGCACCTGTTTCATCATCAGGTACTGCACCAATATGCATTGGATCTACAAAAATGTTGTGTATCTCACCAGTTATAGAACTAATGTATTCTAAACCACCAAAGTGAAGACCTGGAACACACGAATGTCTATCATTAGTGTTAACCAAATCCCAACTAGCCAGTCTATGAGTACAACCAACTTTTATAAAATGTTGTGGTGTAGCATAACCGTTACTGCCTTCACAGTAGAAAGCATCACCGCTTGTTCCCATAATAGCAGGTTGAAACAATCTGTCTTCTACATGTTCTGGTAATCCTTCTGACTCAATTTCACCAGTGTCAACGTTAAATGTTCTTTTGTACCTTGGCACTTCTTGAACTTCACCGTCTTCATCTTGTTTAAATTTAGTTAGAATCTCAGTAGATACTTTGTAACCATTTAGTAAACCTTCTTTGGTTATTTTCATTTGATACATAGTAGCTCTTCTTTCTGCAACTTCTTCACTTAAACCGTGCTCTTCCATTAGTTCTTTCTTAAGAACTGGGTGCACATATTTAAGATTAATGTAATTAAAGAATCTTTCACAAAACTCTTTACCCCATCCTTTCTTCATCTTAGTACGAAGAACAGGGTTTCTTAACCACCTAGTCCACATTTTAATTAGTGGCATAAAATCTAATCCTTTGTCCATAGACTCATAAATTCTTTCTACCAATGCTTCAGGCATAGGTATAGATGATACTACACCATTGTGTTGTAAGAAAAACTCACCTGTACTTTTGTTTACATGGATGTGTTCACACTTATCTTGAACAGTTTTAGTATAATCTTGAACTGTAAGAGGTTCAAACTGCTCTAACACAGTTTTATAATCCTCCATTGTGACTGCAGTATTAGCTTTTTCTGCTAATTCTAACATTTTTGTATAGACTTCTTTATTAAAGTCTATACAAAATGTCTTATCACCATAAGATCCTGAGATCTTGTCATCGATAACATTTATTGAAATCATAATTAATTATTTTTGTTTAAAGTTAATAAATTGATGGGTGGTTTCCAACCCAATCTTTGTTTAAATTTGAGATACTCGTTAAGCTGTTTAGAGTATTCATTACCTGTATCATTATCTTCTATTTTATTCTGTATATCTTCAATAGAATTTAAAAATAAAGCAATAGGTTCTAAATACAATAGCAAATCCTCAAAAGCTATAATTACATCCTTGTCTACAACATTGTTACATGTTACGTCTGTAAATACAAAAAGTTCTCTAGCTTTAGTTTTAACAGCATTTGGATCATCTTGATTAAGAGAGTCAAGAAATGCATTAAATTCTATCATTTTCTTAAACATCTTCATCTGAGGTTTCTCCAAGTAGTTTTCTATTGAGTAAAATCCTGTTGTAGATGAAATATACTCTTGAATTTCTTCATAGTTTTCATACATCTCTTTGTTAATAGCTTTCATATTACCCATAAACTTGTCATTTTCAAGTCTCATAGAATAACCTGTATACCATCTAACAATAGCAAGATTTACACTAAAATGATTAGTATCAGTAGCCGTGTAAAAGAACTCATCAATATGCCTACAATTAGGATTAGTTGCCATGTGTTTAGCTACTTTAGAGTTAACTCTAATAAGCTGTGGTCTATCCCATTCTAAGTTTGGTTTATCTAAATAACCTTCTTGAGGCTCATCACCAGAGTAACTTCTAGTAGGAGGATATTCCCAAAAATAAACAGGTCTATCATTTTGCTCATCATATTGATTACGCCTGTTTGGCCATACTTCATTGTGCGTAGGATTCTGACGCTTAAGAATATTAGCTGCTAATATTAAAGCATCTTCATCTTCTTTAGTGCCATAATATGTAACAGTTTCTGTATTCATAAGATCAGACGTTCTAGGTTCTACTTTATCCCATATATAGCCTGTTGGGCTAGCAGTAGAAGAGTTTTTGTATTTAATACATTCACGTAAAGTATATGCTACCATACGTTCTTGTATCTTACGTCTTTCTTCTGGGCTCATATAAGACATTGCCGCAACTTCTTCTCTTTGCTTAGCTGTTTTCTTATATTCAGCCAACCACTCTTCGTCTACCTCAATATCTTCATAATATGAAATAGCTTCTGAATTTCTAAGTTCCGCCATAGCATCTTGAACATGTTTTTTATCTTTTTGATAAAACTTCATTTGCCTTGCACGTTCATTGTCATCAGCAATGTTACCTATAGCAGCAATACGTTCAGTATCTGTACCATCAGTTTCTGTAACAACATACATAGCATCACCAATTTGTAGTTGTTTTAACACATAAGAATCATTATGCCAATGAAATTGAGTTTCTAATCCTTTAATATAGATTTTATTACTGTCGTAACCAAACTGTTCCCAAGACTCAAGATCTTGTCTTTTAACAGTTTCTTTCTTGGTATTCCAATCTCTTTCTATAGTAATCTTCTTAATGTTGGTTTTTTTACCAAACACTTTTTGAAGAGTACCAAACTTAATATCTTTATTACCAGGAAAGTATGGAGACAACATATCTTTGTCAATAATATTAGCCATTTTACTAAGAACTAAATCTTTTGTGTCGTCCGTATCAAACTTACTATGATGCATTACATTTTTACATTTGTAAATCCATTTAACAAAATCACTCTCATCAAGCTTATCTTGAACTAATTCAGTAGCTTCAAAAGCAGCTTGCTTAATTAAATTTTGTACATAGTCTTTAGTAGATTCATTCCATATAACTTTCTCACGAGACGGAGTAACGTCCACACCTTCTTGAAGAACAATCTCTTCACCAGTGTCTGGATCTCTCATTACTTGTCTCATAGGACATTTAAATGCAACAGCACCATAAAGGCCCTCCATTTCTAGTTCTCTAAAGTTAATATGACCATAGTTAATACCTGTAGAAGCATTTTCATCTTTTACAATCATAATATGTGGTCTACTAAATACATAACTGTCAGAAACAATAAGATTTTTAGAATTATGTAATACATTAGCATGAAATTCTACATTTTCTATATCACCTGCTTCATCTTCTACCTCAAACACGACATTATCTATATAAAGCAACTGTTCTTCTACAGCATCTCTAAATCTAGAACGATTGTGCCTTTTTACTCCAAAACTTACTGTAGTAAAGTTTGCACCATTTGTTGGTTCATAATAAACTTTAGTTCCATCTGAAAATGTTACAAACGGATTTTCTTTACCAGTTGTTAAATTAAACTTAGGTATAATAAAATCTGTTTTGTAGTTGTAACAGTTACATTTAAACCTTTTACCATTATGTGCAGTTTCTATAGTATAGAAATCAACGCCTGTTGAGAGTGCGACTTTTGCACCCAAACCAAATGCGCCAAAGTTCTCACTAGTATTTCTTTTCGTAGAATAACCTAGTTCTAGAACCCCTTCTAACCTTCTATCTCCTATACCCACACCAAAATCTGTAACACTAAACTTATCACAAAAACCTGTGCCTTCATTTTCTTTGTATTTAAGGTGAACTGTTTTTGATCCTGTATTTAGATGTGACAAATTATAATATGAAAGATCAAAGTTACTATCTGTGTAAGCTTCTCCTTCTCGCTGAATATAGTAGTCTTCTGCTTTCTTTGTACCTCTTAGTATCTCTATGGCCATTTCCTTCTCACGTTGAGAGTCACATGCATTTGTAGTTAACTCTCTAACTGTTGATGGAATTGGCTGGGAGTACTGAGACGCTTGAAGAATATCAAAGACTAGTTTTTCAGCACCTTTGTTGATTTTCTTCTTAACACCCTCTTGTCCACTTTGGATGTCGCGATCAATTGTTTTAATACTCATTTTATAAATTCTTTTAATTTGTTATAATACTTTTTTTGAACTTTAGTCAACATCCATTCTTGTGTAGGATGTATCCTATCTTTATACATATATCCGTAGATATACGAGACTGTAGGAAGTTTTTCCTCTAGCCTTTTTGTATGCCAGCAATCGTTATTAGAGTTTGTAATCATAGGGCTAGGCATATCATAATAATATAATATAGCCCCATTAGTTTTTAACCTACGATCTCTAAACAGTCCTGTATAATGACAGCCTGATCCGTAAGACACTCTAATTAAATCGCCTGGCTGTAACCCATCAACCCATTCATGGATTGGAGTTACATTCTCCATTTGATTCATGTCATAAATTTTTAATTATTTCTATAGTTTCTAGTACCTGTTTTTGATTTTTAGGTACAAATAAGACACAATTAGGATTGTTATCGTGCAGATATTTTTTAAACATTTTCCATTTCATAGGAAATCTGTCATTAGCAAAACCTTTGCATTCAATTATCCATTTGCGTTTGTGGTTAATAGCTGGAGATAAAAAGTCTGGCAAATATGTAATTGCTCTAACTTTTTCTTTTCCTCTATTTCTATAACCTGTTGTTGATTGTTCATAAGAATCAGAAGTAAAATAGAATCCTTCATGCAAAACAAATTTTTCACTTTCGTATTCGTGTTTAATTTTGTTTTCTTTTAGTTTTCTATAAGTAAATGCTTCTAATTTAGATCTAAATTTTATACCATCTAGTTCAGTAGGTTTAGATCTTATTTTTGCTTTTCCTTTTCTTCTTTTAAATCTCATATATAAATTGTTTTGCTTTATCAAACCCGTGTAAAGCAACAGCATCAGATACATCTTTAGCACCCCAATCATTTGGAATGTAAAGATTATCTAAATTATACTCACTGCATATTTTAGCAGCCATAGACTGTCCAGGAGTATCATTGTCGTAAAAAATAACTATTTTTTTGAATCTTTCTTGCAACAATTGCATTTGCAACTTGCTGGGTACTTGCATTTCTGACTGCAGAGCAATCCCTCGCAATTGCATTGCGTGCAAACACATAACATCTTTAAGGGAAGATGTAATATATAAGACATTACCTTTATCAGGAAGTTGATCATAGCCTTGAACGATGTTTTTATTAGTGTTACTAAACCATTTATTGTTTGTTTCATAAGGAGCGTAAATTTTAAATTTATTGTTAAACCTAAAAGCATAAGTAGGAGTTTTAGCTTTGAATCTATTTTCATTTATCCAATAGTATGAGATAGGCTTAACTGCAAAGATAGTTAAAATTTTCTTACTTATACCAAAAGGCTTCCAAAATCGTGCATCTGAAAAATTCCAATTTCTACTCTTTATTTTAATAATAGTGACTTTCTTGTCAACATGTTGATTACCATAAAGTGTAGGAACCTTGGATCGCGTTACTCCATTTGAACTTACTAGTTTTAAATTAAAATCATTGCTAATTTGAATTAAAGCTTCAGTAAATGTTACTCCATATTTAAATTGAACATATCCAAAACAATTAAATGTATGCTCAGGATGTCCAAAATCTTTGTATAGTAGATTACCATTATAATTAACTACAGACGCTGAAGGTTTTTTATCCTCTCTCAGCTCGCTGCAAAATTTTCTATTAAGTTCTCTAAATACAGAACAGTAGTATCTAAATATGTCAAACTCTGTTATTTTTTCTAATATTGTGTCTGTGTGTAATATATCATTACTTGGTCTCGATGTTATCATAAGCTGTGTGTGTTAAAATTAAAGGGAGCCCGCCCCCAAGGCGTAAACTTTTTACTGTTAGCTCCCCCTAATTAATTAATTAAACCCAGTCTTTATTCTCATCATTAGATGAAAATGGGTCATCACCACCATCAGAGTCAGGAGTTACTACAGCTAACTCAGGTTTAAACTCACCCCATTGAAGGTCAGTAGCAAACTCTGCGTTAAATGATCCATACTCATCGTTTAATGATTTAACAAATAAATCATCTCTTTGTGGTTTGATTCTGCCAAATATCTTAGTATAAACTTGTTGATATTTACCATCTTTTACCCCTACTAATAATCGAACTTGGTTTCCTGCTAGTATTTTTACTAGTTCTTTTAACTCTGTTACATTCCCTTGTACTATTTTATCAATAGTTTCAAAGTATACGTCTCCACCTGGTGCTACATTAGCCCATGCTTTAACAAAGTTAATTAAAGTTTCCTCACCACCAAAAGCTTTTCTTGATGTCTCAGGTTTTTGCCACCAGTCATAAGAAGGATTACCTTCTGACCATGTAGATTGACCTACAGAGTTTAACCATTGAAATTTACCAGTTTTACTAGTTCTTGTTTTATTTTGCATTAAGACCTCCATTCTAGTAGTTAGATCTTCGTTCTTAACCCAAAATACAACTTTAAAATAGTCTTCACCATTTAGTTCTAAGAAATAATTTGGTTCTTGTTTTACTTTAATGTCCATAGCGTGTAGTTCCTGCATTGTAGGATTTACTGCTACTACATTAAAATTTGAAAGTCCTGAATAACTTTTAATGCTACCCATGACCTCTTGGTTTGAATTGTTGCTTGTTATAGCCATTTTATAAATTTTTTAATATTAATATTTGTGTTCATTAGCCCAATCGTCTGCTTGAGACTCTAGTGACTCATTGTGCTTATCTTCTTCTTTGTAAAAGACTTCTTCCTCTGTTTTAGCATCATTAATAGCTTCTAAATTTTCTGCATTTTCTTCAGCTATTTGATCAACTAAGTTAGTTTGTCCAGGTAATACATCAGTATTAACTGTGTCGTCTACAAAACTAAAAGATAATTTTTTAACTCGTTTAGCTTTCTTACCTTTTAGTACAGGGTGATCAAACATTTGTTTAACTTCCCATGCTTCTAAACTGTATTTAGCTTTAATACCTGTTCTGTCAATACCATTTTCTAGATCTGTTATGATCATTGATGTAGTAATAACTTCAGGAGTCGTGCTTTGCACTTGCTCAGTAGTTCCCGTTGTTGGGTTTATTCTCGTTTCTACCATTTTAAATGTGTTTTTAAATTAATCAATAAATATTTTACTCCAATCAAGTTCCATTTCTTGGCCCTTGAGATGATCACAGCGCGATCCTGCAGTTATATCATCCATAGAATTAAAAGATACCATAGTAGTATCACCTTCTCTATAAATATAACCAATAGCATCAGCGTTAGCGCATGTTATTTGTTTAATCTTCCCTGTTAAGTCAAGATCTTTAGAAGAAACTTCTTTTCCTTTCTTATCTAACATCTTATCTTTGAGATGACCAACTAATATCACGTGATCTGCTAATTTGTTTAACCTTTCTATCCATCTTTTGAATGCTATTCTTAAGTATAGATAGCCAGCACCATTAGGAAGAGATAAAACTGAAATGCCTTTTTGATCTTTATCAAAGTTTTTACCCATAGGGGTAAGTTGATAGATCTTCTTGCCTTCTATTTCACACCATTCCTCAAGCTTAGTAACTGTATCTATAGCTACATACTTGTATGGTTTTTTGTTTTGCATTATTTTCTTACCGATTTCAGCAAGATCTCCTAGATTATTAGCCTTTAATTTTAAAGCTTCTATCATATCTGATCCTTCTTCTAAATCAATAATTAAACAATCTTCCAACTTGCTTAATGCAGTTGTTTTGCCTATTTTAGGCGGGCCATAAATGACCATGTTCTTAGGTGACTTACGTAAAGCACCAACCTTGTTTTTAGGTAATTCCATATATATATTATTTTTTGCGTTCTTTAATTGTAAATGTTGACATATCTGCTTCATAAGGTATCATACCAAGTAAACCATCACGGTTCTTTTCTATATGACATGCTAATAACCCTTGTGGTTCCTCATTACAGTATGTTTTTGTTATACCATAAATATCAAATGGTCTGTTTAATATCATTACAACATGGGCATCTTGACCAATGCTGTCACCACCAAATAGATCTGTCAAGAGTGGCTGGTATTGATTTTTAGCTCTATGCTCTTGTTCTATATTTCTGTTTAGTTGTGATAATAAGATATTAATAACCTCCATTTTAGATTGCATCCACATGCAACCTTTAGATATTTCATTTAGTTTTTGTAGTTCTGAATGTTCATTTTGGCCTTTTATTAATCTAGAGTGGTCAAATACATTAACTACTCTTGCACCTGGAGATTTCATAAATACCTGTTCATTTGTTGCTTTAATAAAATCCATAGTTCTAGGAATATTATTAAAGAAAACAGGATATTTATTAAATTTCTGTACAGAGTCAGCATAATCTTTAAACTCTTCGTCTTTTAATCTTGCCTCTACAGACAAAAGATCACCTAATTGTTTATTTACACTTTTAGATGCACTACGCATAACTTGTTGGTAACCTGGCATCTCAAAACTCCAATACAGTACTACCATATCTTTGTTTGTATTTGCATCTAATAAATCAAATACTAATTGATTACTAAATGCAGATTTACCAACACCAGGACGGCCTGCAATAACATACATCTTCCCACCTTGTAAACCACCTAATAAATTCTTATTAAGTCTTGGCCACTTAGTAGGGTATACATTACGCTTACCGTTCATAGCATTTTTTACAATGCTTAATGATTGATTAACTGCCTTGTCTATTCTTTGAAAACCTCTGCCTTTGAATAATTCAGAGCTGTCTTGTGATTCTTCTGTCATCGTTAATGTCTTTTATGTTCATATCTTCATACTTTTCCCACGTATGATTATTTATCCAAGTTTCAAAATTTTGTAAATAACCTAAGTTGTCACCTTCGTGAGAAAGCTGCATCTTTAAGCAATGCATAACATGACTATGCAAATGCGGTTTATTACTTACAATCTTTTTATATTTATTTCTAGCTTTTTTATTGCTAGCTGCCTTTGGATCCTTTGCGTGTAGAACCCTTACACCACGTGTAGGGGATTCTACTTTGAAAGGGTATGCAGAACATAATTCTGCAAACATAGCATCTGTATCACTAACGAATAGATCTCTAAATTTTTGTTGTATAACGTGTTTAGTAACGTCTTCACCGTAAACAATCCACCCATCAGTTTCTAATCTGGGTGACACACGCAATTTACCAGCATACGAATATGCTTTTCTGTAAATACTATAAAGATATATATAATCGTCAGGACGTAAGCCTATATCCTGAAGTAAAGATAAGTCAATTTCTATTTTCATCCTAATTTATTTCATTTATTTTGTCAATCCAATTGACATTAGTTAAACCTTTTACTGCTGATTTTAACCACTTTTCTTCTTGTGTATCTTTTATATAAAGAACAACAATTTTACCTACTTTTTCTTCTTGAAAACGTAGTAATCGTCCCACACGTTGGATCATAGTTAATGATTTACTTGTTAGTCCAGATATAATACCATAGTCTGCATCAGGCACATCAAAACCTTGATTAAGTGCTTTAGTTGAACACAATACATTAACTTTTTTATCCTTAAAAGACGTTAATGCGTTTTCTTTTTGCTTTTTTGTCTTTTTAGAATGATATGCTAATGCAAGAGGTTCTAACGCTTCACAAATTTGATCTGTAAAATCATTAGCACCTGAAAATGTTAATACTCTTTTCTTTAAGTTAGATAATACTATCTTTTGTATTGCAGTAATTTTATTAATCGCAAAATCTACTATAGCTTTACGCTGTCTAATAGCCTTATAAAATAATACAGCCCATTGTTTTTCATGACCACCAGCATTACTGCTAGCAAGAATTCTTTTAGCTTCATTAAAAGCATCAAATTGTCCCAACTTATATTTGTAGTGAACAAACATGTTATTTGCTTTTTTATAATCTTTAGCTTCTTCTTCTGTCAATGTAACAGGTAAACAATAAATTTTATAAGGAGATACTAATCCTAACCCTACACACTCATCCAATGTTAACTCATAGGCTACAGGAGCAAGAGTCATTAACTTTGCTTTGTACTCTAGTTCTTCAGGTTGAGTTGCAGTCATACATAACAATCTATCACATGTATTGTTTTCAAAAAATTTAATGTGTTCTTTACTTAAACCTAAGTGTATCTCATCTGCTACTACAATATTATAAAATTGATTTTGTAGTTTATATGCAGACTGATAACAAACAATATCAACGCGATCTAGCACATCTGAATATTTCCATTTATTAAATTCATCTTCAAACTGTTCTTGCAATTGTATGGTTGGGACTAATACTATTCCTCTAGCTGCTTGATTCCTTCTTAAGGTTTCACCTACAGCTAGCACACCTACACGAGACTTACCAAATCCAGTACCTGCAATTACAGATCCTTTAAATCCAGCTTTAGCCCATGCATTTAGTGCTTTTTTCTGTTCTCTATCTTTTATTTCTATACATTTACTCATTGTTTTTTCCATCTTTTGTGTCTTTTAATCATTAAAAAATGCATTTGCACACCCAAGTGAGCAAAATTTTTTATCTGTGTATACATCACCACAGAAGGCGCAAAGTTCTTTATCAACTTGCTCCTGATACGGTTCTTCTTCCATAATTTACTTTTTTAAGTTTACCTTCTAATATTTCTACTCGTAATAACAAATTATTAATTACATCATAAACATCCTCTTCTACATATTCATTTTTATCTACAATACTTTTAACATAGTCAAATTGTATTCGATATTCTTTATCAAACTGATAAAAACTATCATGTTGTAAAAGACTGTGTCTAACTGTAGCATGATCTTTATCAAAATAACCAGCTATATGTAACGTAGGCATTTGTAACCTTTCAGTTAACAATACATAGCACACACGCCTAGCGTCTACTAGATTTCTAGTTCTAGTAGCATTTCTTAATTCACCCTTTTTAGTTCCTAAAGCTTTGCACATTATTTCAATCATATGCATAGCTTCTTTATATCTAGGATGACCTTTACTTACTTCGTATTTCATAATTTAAATTATTTTGACCATGTTTTAGATATGTGTGTATCTGCTTTCAACAGGCCGTTAGTTACTATAGTTTTAGCTGCTTGTTCCATTAATAGAGTCATTTGTTTTTTCCACGTTTTAGTATAGCTGTTACTACAAATAGTATCTATCTGATCATGTACAGTCATTACCATTTTAACAGGTATATTATTCTCTCTAATATATTTGTGAATAATTACTAATGCTAATTTAGTCATGTCTGCGCTTGCACCTTGTATTGGTGTGTTCTTTGATGCACGTTCAATACTACCAACCTCCATCATAGAAGACTTGTTGTTCCAAATTCGTGGATACCATGTACTAAACCATCTCTTTCTATTAAATGGGGGAAAAGTTTTAATGTAACCATATTGTTTACCAAAGTTACCAAGCTTTTCTAAGAACCCTTTAATAGAAGGAAATGCTTTAAAGTATTCATCTATTAAATCTACAGCAGCTTGTTTACTAATTTGTAAAGTATCTGCCAATTTAAATGGACCCATGCCATAAGCTAAACCAAAGTTAATTGCTTTAACATTATTTCTGAGAGTTTGGTGCTGAGGACATTCACACTTTACCCTACCCCTAAGGTAAGCGCAGTTGTCTTCAGCAGCCTTACTCCACTTTTCCTTATAAACTAGTTCAGCACATACACTGTGAAGATCTTGTCCATCTTCTAGTGCTTGTATCCAAACAGGATCTTTAGAACCAAAAGCAATAACGTTTAACTCTTGACTAGTATAGTCAGAGCTTACAAACGACCAGCCTTCAGGAGCTATGAAACAATTTCTAAAGTCATTGTTTGCAGGAATTTGTTGCATGTTAGGATCACTAGAGCTTACACGCCCTGTATCCAATATTTGATGAAAGTTAGTGTGAATCTTGCCATCACTCTTAAAGTATTTAAAGAATGGTTTACCGTATGATGTACATAACTTCATATACTCTTTGTATCGTATGTACTTGCTAACTAAGCCATATTTTCTATGCTTATACAGTTCTTTACCATTAACATTTTCTAACTCAGGGATTAGCTTATTAAAGACTCTTAGTACCTGTTTAGGTGAGTCCCAATTCACACCAACTTTCCTCAATTCTTCATGTTCAGTGAATAAATCTCCTTGAACATATTTTAATACAAACGGTTCTAATCTTGGATCTTGTAAGACTGCATCGTCTAAATCTTGATAATACTCTTTAGCCTTACCTTCATTCTCATTGTCAAGTTTTAACCATGCTTCTTGATCTAAATCTAATCCATTGTATTCTATATCAGAGAAAGCTAGCACAGCCATATTTTCAAGCTGAACTAACTCTTCTAATTTTTTATCTGCTATTTGTGGTAATTGTTTTAATCTAATGTCAATTAGATATTCTACATCTTCAGCACCATACTGCATTTGTTTATCAGTATAAGGTTGTCCTTGTAATTTAACAAATTGATTTCTTGTGTCTTTGTCCAAGTCTTTATCAAAATAGTTTTTAACTAAGTCTTTTAACCCATATTTTGGTCCTCTTTTACCACAATGTAGCACTCTTTCTGTTAAAAATGTATCATAAACATTAACTAGCTCTATATTAGCCCATTTCCTAATGAATTTATAATCAAATTTAGCATTATGTAGTATTTTAATGATCTTTTTGCTTTCTAATATTTCTCGTAAAGGTTCAATAGATGCTACTCTTGTATCAAATATAAATTGATGAGTCTTATCACCTATTTGGAACATTATCATTTTCTTAGAAGTAAAGTCCATACCTTCTGTTTCTGTATCGACACCTAATACCTCTTTATCTTTTAGATAACTAACTGCAAAATCTGTAGTTGCATTAATACAACAACTAATGTCTGCTGATAAACCTTTATTTCCTATATAATAAATCATATGTTTTTGTGTTTTATAACAAAGTTAACTACGGCTCTCCCGTATTCTATATTGTACCTTTGTCCTGCAAATATAAATGTGTTTTGATCTTTATCAATTGCCTTTTTATAAGAAGGCATAAACTCAGAGTCAAACGATCCGTCTCGAACCATTTGCTCAATAGATTTCATATGTCCCATTACGCAGAGTTTAAACATTACTAGAAAAAATAAGGGGAAACTTTTGGTTCCCCCTTACTTACACACATTTGCTTGGTTTTTAATTAGATTGTATTAACAACAAATTATTTAAGATCTGTTATCTCTAATATCACACAAGCAAATATAAACAATTTATTTATAATACACAAGTATTATAAAGAATTTATTTATACTATAAATTCATCGGCTGTCTCTACAACTTTATCAGCTGTAACCCCCTGATTTACAGGTGTTTGTGTAGTCTGTGTATCAGACTCTAATAATGTATGAACTATTTTCTGCTCAGGTTTAGCAAGAACCATTTCTGTTCTTGAGAAGATATAATCACCACTATGAGTAATATAATCACCATCTTTACCTGCACGTTTAGCAGCTTTTTCTACGTTATCTAGTTCCCACTCATTAGCTTCTTTAGATGTAACTTCTACAATTCTCATTTTAAATCTGTAGTCTGTTCCATTTAAAGCAACAAATGGGTTTAAGATATTAAGATCCATTTGCATACCTCTTTCACTGTCGTACCAATTTTCATTTCCTTCAGAAAAATCTACTCCAAATGTTTTAGTTGCATCAACTGGTTCTGCAGTTGTCCATGATCTTCTAGCACCACTGCTAAATCTGCTATCACTAGCATTTAATAAAGATAAAGCATTAGCAGGTTTATCACTTGCAGATATTTTCTCTGCAAATTCTAACTGAATCTTGCCATTGTTTACTTGTCTTGCACCAATCAATAATGTTTGGCCTGGTTGTAGGGATTCTATTGATCCACTATTAAGATTATTTTCCATAATATTCTTATTTTTAATGTTATTTAATTAATTGTTTGAAATCATTTGTGTTTGTTATTAAATGTATATTGCCTGCATCTTTAGATATTTCTGAGAATGGTCTTGCTTGTTGACTCATTTCTTCAAAATATATCTCATTTTTGGCTAACCACGGTATGATCTCCCCGACCGTAGTTATTGCATTTGTACAATCCTCAATAAATAAAATTGCATCAAATGCACTATTAAATTGGATTGTATCTGTTTCACATAAATCTAGGACATTTGCTGTGTGATCTCCTAGTAAATCACATTCAAATTTTACTTTGTACATGGTGTTAAGGGTTTTTAAATGTTAGTATTTATTCTAAATCTTCTTCGTAATAAAAGGAACACCACTCTTTGCAATCACTACAAATAGGTGTGTCTGAGTTTGTTGGTGCATCACAGCACTCACTGATCGCATCTAATTCCATGGTGTCATTATTTTATTATTCCAATATATCCATGACCTTTCTTTTCTACGATCATATTTCTTTAAATCACCAATTTGCCTTTCTATAGCAAATGTCGTGGCTGCTTTTCTCCCTTGCAACCACGCTATTATATAGTATTTTAGTTTATTCATCATAACTTTTTATCTATTTGTGTTGTTATATACATGCCTATTGCTATCCCTACTAATAGACTGTAAATTGCTGTTTCTATCATAATATTTTAAATCCATTACAGTTTCTTAAAAACAAAATGAACTCTTTTAAATGGTTTATATTAGTACTGTGACTTGGATATATCTCTACAGCTTTACCTGCAACAGTTTTATATTTAACAGGTAGCTCATCTATTACTCCATCATATAATATATTTAGTATTTTTAAATCTTTCTCTTCTAACTCTTCAACTTGAAAGCCGTTATCTTTCTTAGTTGTCCACATTCCCATATTAATACCTAGTTCTTTCACATCATTTTCTTCCATAGCTTTTATAAATTCTTGTAAAGCATCAGCAAGAACATTACACTCTGTGCTATCATCTGATCCAAATCCACTGTTACTCTCCCAACCATGTGTACTAATATCCAAGTTAAACTTTTCTATTGCAGCATGACATATTGCATTTATTACACGCCATGACCATATATTAGCTCTAAAGTAATAACCAGGATTATTATCCTCCCACTCTTTATCTAACTCCCAGTAATAATCTTGTGCTTTATCTGATAAATTTCTAAAATTGTCAGGAAACTCTGGTTTATCTCCTATTATTGTTGGGTTTAACCCATATATATCCATTCCCATATCTATTTATTTTTAGGTTTATATTTTACATAGCCATAGTCTAACAGTTGTTGTTCTTCCCATTCTGTTAGTTCTCTTTGTTCTGCTTGATGTGCAACATGACATTCTATAATATCATTAACTGCTTCATCATATTCATACACAACAGTATCTACATCACATAAATGACCACATTTAATACAGTCAGCTACTGTTGTCTTTAATTCCATTAATTGCCCACGATTTGAGCCACACTCTTTACACGGTTCTATTTTTACAATGTTCATAAGTTCTAAGTTTAAGTAAGTTAAATAAATATAAGGGTAGATCACCTTAACAACAGATCTACCCCTATAATGCTTCATACAATGTTACATATATCATTACTAACAATATTGATATTATGAATAGACTCATTTGTTTAATGAATCTACTACTGTATTTAGCATAAACGCTCCCATTCCAAATGCAACTGATGCAAGTAAGAATATAGCAATGTACTTAAATGAAAGTATTATTGACCATATAAAGAAATATGCACCACCTAATATAAGGATTAACATAAGTGCAAAGACTACAAAGTATTTTGCAAGATTAAAGATTGTCTTTAATGTTTTCATAATTTAATTAGTGGTAAGTCACAACCTATTAGTGTTATATTATATGATTAAGTAAATAAGTGCAGGACATGATACACGGTGAAATCATGCGTGTGATGGCTAGCAAGCACATACACACACAATACACGCCAATAGTATCAGATCCGCACACGATAAATAAAAAAGGGGACGTTAGTCCCCCTTGAAGGTTAGGCTTTCTCTACATTGTAGAGGACGCCGTCCTTCTGTTCTCCCCATTTGAGCTCTGTGAGTTCAATTGGTTTAGAAAACTTCTTCTTTAATTCTTCGGTAGTGCTTGCACTATCTAAGATTTTATAAGAAGCAAACCTTGTAGGTTTGAGATCTTGGTCGAACAGCTTAGCTGTGTCGCCAAGAACATTTACTTGTGTACCACCACCTAGTGGTTGGTCACAAAGTGTTACAACGTTGTTTACATCGTTGTACTTAATAGCATATAATTTAGTTTTGTTTGACATAATTAAATAATTTAAGAGCCCGCAGGGCTGTTGTTAATACAACAACTTGATGGGGTGCGGTTCTTAATACCCCCACACTCTCACAGATTTTCTTAGGAAAAAAATTTTTTTAAAATTTAATTATTTTTTAATATGGCCTTAATATTGATTTAACATTAGATTAGTATATTGCAATATTATGAAAATAGACATTTCAAATTATTTATATATATTAATAATAATACTTGCATTTGTTGCAGGAATTGTTTAATATTGTACTGGAATCATAGATCACCCTAGAGGGCGAAAGTAGTTATAGGGTCAGAAGTTGGGTTTACGAACTAATTTATTAGTCACGGTTGTCCCCGATAATTCCAAAAATTGTTTTGATATAAAACTTAGGTGGGAGTAATACTATAGGCTGACAGAAATGTACCCACGCAGGCTAAAAACGGTAAGTAGAAATTCAAAATTAAACTAATCTCTAAGGGGAGAGGTATATCCAAAAATGAAAAACTTCATTTATAATTTGTTTTTATAATTATTTTTATTATATATTTGCAAAGAACTAATTTATAATAAAATGGCAAAGAAAACAACATTTCAACCTTATGGTCAGTGGTTATTACTCCCAAATCCAGCAAAGAAGGTAACAGATTCAGGAATTATTTTAGACGCAAAGACAGCAGGAGCTATAACTACGAATATATTAAAAGTAGTAGCTAAAGGTCCTGAATGTAAATTTTGTGAAATAGGAGATACTGTAATGGTAGATCCAACAGTAGAAGCTCGTGTCTTACATTTAGATGAGGGAGAGTTTATTATTGTCCCAGAATACAATATTTTAGGTAAACTATAAAATGACAGGGACTGTTACTATTAGCTTAAAAGATTATCATAAATTGGTAGAATCAAAAACTAATTTAGATACATTAAAGGATAACACTGCTTATAGTATAAAAGAATTACAAGTATTTTTATCTTTTATTTGTAGTAGAAAAGATATAAATACCCATATTGATGAATTTAATAGACAATCAAAAAGATCTAATATTGTAATACAAAATGGGAAAGCAGTAATTCAAAAAAAGGATGAAAAAAACAGAATTTAGAATAAGTAGTTTTGAAGAGTTTATGTATACACTTAGAGATTTTAACGAAAGTTTACACGAATGGGGAAGTGAGAATATATCTAATACATGGGACTTAGAATGTTTTATAGGAGAAAATGAATATATAATATATTTAACAATAGATGAAAGTAAAGATAAAAGCAAATAGTATATATAAAAGATTACAAATATGGAATGGAATATTTGATCTTACAAATAAAGAATTAGAAGTTATATCAGCTTTTATAAAAGTAAATATAACAGCTAAAAGAAAAAATTTGTGTAGTAAAAAGAATAAAGATGATGTAGCTAAATTACTACAATTTGAAGATCCTAACGATTTAAATAATTATATTAAAAAATTAAAAGATAAGGGAGCTTTAACATTTAATAAAGGATCGTATGAAGTTAATAAAATGTTAAATCCTCAAATTAAAAAAATTGAAATCAATATTGTATAAAAATTATGTTATAATGGAATATCAATGTTATCCTTATGTTATTATAATTATGCAGGATAAACATGGTAAATTATTAAAAATAGAAGTAGATCAATATGAGTAAAAAAGAAGAACCAAAGCCGCCTAGTATTTTCCAAATGGCAAAAACATTTGCAGGAGAACTAACAAAGTATATTAAAGAAGGTGCTCCAAATGTATCTAATAAAGTATATATAGAAAGATTAGAGGCTTGTAATACATGTCCACATTTAATTAAAAGTAGTATGAGATGTGGGTTGTGTGGTTGTTTATTAGAACATAAAGCTAAATGGAAAACAACAACATGTCCTGATAAACCAGAAAGATGGAAGCCTGTATTTATGGATAAAGCTACGTTAGAGTTAAAAAAGAATTTTGACGAAAAAGAAGAAGAAGAAAAAAGAAAACAACAATTAAAAGATAAAAAAGCGGCAATACTTGTAGCTAAAAAAGTAAATGCTGAACGTGGTTATGGTAATTTGTCAGCTAAAGATTTAAACCCAAATAAACTAAAAGATACTTATTCTAAAATAAAAAATGGACAAAAAGATAATAATTCAGAAACTAGCAAATAAATATAATCTTCCATTACAAACAATAGAAAATATTGTAATGTGTCAATTTAAATTTGTATCTAATATAATAGATGAAGGTAAATTTAAAACTATTAGATTACCATACTTTGGTAAATTTCATGTAAATAAAAATCGATTAAAATACTTAACAAAAAATGGATCTACTAACGATAGATAATAATAATGTAATACCTTCTGCGTATGCATTGACAATTTTAGAATTTAAAAGTTTGTCAATTTTAGAATTATCGTATGTATATTTTATGTGCGATCATAACTCCCCATTTTGTGTTTATGATGAAGAAAAAAGAAAGGAAGAAGTAATAAAAAGTATTTTTAAAACAGAACATAAAATAAGCAGTAAAATAAATGCTGCTTGTGACAAGTATAAAGAATTAGCAGAAACCTCTGCTGTTAAGCTATTAAAATCTGCAAGATTATCTGTAACTAAATTAGAACAATATTTTAGAGATATAGATTTAACTTTAATGGATGATAATGGTAAACCTATTTTTACAGCTAAAGATTTAGTTGCTAACCTATCTAAGATGGGTGATGTAGTATCTGGCTTATCTAAATTAGAAGAATTAGTTAAGAAAGAAGAACAAGCTGCAAATCAAAATAGAGGAGGCGTAATAACAAATAAATATAGTCAGTAATGAAAATAGATTGGATAAACTCTTGGAAAAGTCGTAAAAAAAGTAGTATCTTTGAATTCACAATAAGGTTAGGTTTTTTAACCGTCTTAGAAATTTATTTAAACTTTGATATTAAAGAACATAGAATTATGATTCTTAATTGCGGGTTTGAATTGTGGAAATAAAAAGAAAAAAATGTATACATATAACGCAACAGTTGTTAAAATAGTTGATGGTGATACTATAGACGCTGAAATAGATTTAGGATTTGACATTAAGATCAAAAAAAGAATTAGATTGTCTGGTATTAATGCACCAGAATCTAGAACAAGAAACTTAGCAGAAAAAAAGATGGGATTAGCTTCTAAAGCTAGACTAAAAGAAATGTTAGAAGGATCTGCTAATGAATTTGAATTAGAATCTCAAGACATAGGAAAATACGGCAGGGTTTTAGGAAAATTAC
>Ga0181421_1000017_pt1 | contig 41866 bp, 45 predicted proteins | sample 44SPOviralmetaG_FD_130146 | JGI IMG/M metagenome (GOLD analysis project Ga0181421, IMG submission 130146) | Marine viral communities from the oligotrophic San Pedro Time Series (SPOT) site, San Pedro Channel, CA, USA - 44 SPOT_SRF_2013-06-19 | ecosystem: Environmental > Aquatic > Marine > Strait...
ATCATAAACTGGGTGATAGGATCTTTGACGTCTGCTCTTACAGTCCTGATGTAGTACTCACTGTGTCTGGCGTGGATGCCACTGGCGCTGTTCGTCAGTTGGCTCGAGGTCCCCTCGGGTTTGACACAAGTAACAGCCGCCGCCTGGTTGATGTTCAGATGTCCAGCCCAGATCTTATTGGTTGCCTCAGCCAACATGCGTAGTCGCTTCAGTGCGTCAGGTAAGCTTTGCTTTGATCGCCCACTGAGTAGCTTGTTGTCTCTAATCCCCGTCATTGATACGCCAAGAAGAGCTTCCTCTTCAGTGTTCGAGCGCCAACAATCTCGTAGGTACGGGAAGTGTGTCTTGGTTGCCTGGATGGTCCCCAGGATCGTCGCTAGGCGTATCTTCTCTGCCAAGGTGCCAATGTCATCGTCTGCTCGAACAACGACAGTGGTCAGGTTGCAGAACTGACCGCCTGTTCCTGGTTCACTGTAGGTTTCCCATTGATCGTTGGTTGCGTCCCACACTTTCTTAATGCGCTGGCCTCGCAAAACAATTTCACTACATGGGTTAGTACCAAACTCCCACATGTGGTCACGTTTGCCTTCTGCCTCGCACTTCCACTGTGCAGCCTTACGGTTAAAGATGCCGCGCTCACCAGATCCACTTGCAGCTAATGAAGCCCATTCGCCCATAAAATCTATAGCGGTTGGTTTGCCTTCATATGCTACTGAGTTGTTCGACAGTTTATAATGTGGATTATCAACCCACCACTCGCCCGATTTAGCGTCTCGCATCTCTGTGTCATCTAGGTCACTTAGGCTAATCATAGCTGACCGACGTACACCGCCGCTGACAACGACGTCACCGACCTTGCACATAAGACTATGGACCTCTATCGGCTTCAGTTTACGACCAGCTGCACCTCGAAAGATCTCAATTGTGTGCTCAAACAGTGCAACCAGGGGACCAGGACCACTGGCGCGACCACCAAAGGTCATCAGTCTGGCTCCGTAAGGTCGAACTCTAGAGACATCCCACGAGCATATGCTGCCCATGTAGAGCTCCTCAATCAGCTGGCGGTATGCATCTGCCCAGCCTTCCTTGCTGTCTTCGACTGCTATCTCTATGTCTTTCTCGAGCAAGAAGTCTGGCACCGTTGGTAGGCACTCGGTGTACTTCTTCTCGACGGAGAAGCCCACCCCGGTTCCGCACATTAAGATATACAAGACTTCGTCCAGTACTCTCGTATGGTCGACCGGGGTGTAACTACAGTTGTAACCAGCGGTGTTATCTCTTTCGAGCGCTGGTCCAGCTGTCTGCAAGCAGCGCATCGATGGCATAATTAGCTGACCAAGGATTGCGCTGCGTAGTTTATTTTGCGTTTCATAGATTTCTTCAAAAGTAAGATCACTGGTGTGAAGCGCTGGGGCAACCACATTGCCTATGTATCTATCGACGGTTTCCGTCCAGGTCTCTCGTCGGCTGTACTCAGGTAACCATCGAGAGTAGCGGCTGGCATGGATAAAGCTTTGGTAGTCTGTTGGTAGGTCGATAGTATTATTGTTATTGGTCATCCTGTGGTTCTTTCCCATTGAGTTGATTGATACGCATCTCGCAGTAGCGAATTGCTTTCTTGAGGTCTGTGATTTCTGATTGAGTTGCATCTTGACCGTCGTACACCTTAGAGCCAGCGCGACTGACGTATTTGACGACGTTGCCTTGCCAGAAAGGCATGGCGTTTTGCATAATGTAAACGATTGGCTCGATAGCCCACTTTGTGTAATGGCTGGGACTCTGTACCTGGTCTTTGCCCTTACGCATTGTGGACATACCTATTGTTCGTTGGTGTCCTGGGCTTGCGCTTTTTAGACGCCTCAAAGTACTTGCCCTTTGTGTGGTGCTTCTGACCACCTAGCTTGCCAATATGTTTTGCGGCTTCTTGTCCATGCCAAGTGGCTTTGCCTACCTCTTGCATAAAGATCTTGTTTTCTTTTCTTGTGACAGTGACGTAGTCGTCCCAGTTCTCCAGTATGTGATCTTCACTTAAGTACTTGCCTTTTGGTGGCATACATTTACGCAACTTTGTCATTGTTTACTCTCCCTCTTGGTGACTGTGGTGGGGTCCATAGTTTGATTTGGTGTTTCTGGTCGTCCCAGTCCTCAAAGCGAAGTATCCTGGCAAGACGTGCCTGGACTAACGCATGATCGTGACCCAGTGATTTCTTGGAGTACTCATTTACGACGGCGCTCCAGGTAGGGTCTTTGGCGAGGATACGCTCGGCTGTCTTCTCACCGACGCCAGGGCATCCACCGTAGCCATCCGTAATGTCGCCCATGAGAGCTTGTTTTAAGAATGACTTGTCAGCCTGTTGTTTACTGATGACTGAGAACTCACCCGACATGGGCCTATACAGCGATCCTGGGATCGACTTGAGGTCCTTGTCGTCGCTTACCATGATGACATCGAAGTCAGGAGCCGAGCCACAGATGCCCAGGACATCATCGGCCTCAAGCAATGGCTCAGTGTGGCATCGATAAGTATCTTTGGACCACTTGACGAGCTCTCGGTATCCAACGGGCTTTCTGATCTTACGCCGTCCACCTTTGTATGTTGGATCGATGTCGTGCCGAAAGTTGTCTCGGTCACTGAAAGCAACAATAAAGTTGCCACAGTCTAAGGACTCACAGATGTCATCGATGAAGCCCTGGAAGATGCGTTTTGCTTCTTTAAGGTCAGACATCAGTGACCAAACATCGTTGCCCCAATCGATCTCTTCCTCAGAGGCAGCGGCTGCTCGATATAAGTACAAGTCGCCATCAATGAGGAGGACTGTCTCCTTCGGGTTTTTGGTATGTGCTAATAAGGTCTCTAAGAACACCGTTTAACTCCTTTTTTATGCCCATGCCGTACTCGCTGATATTCCAGCGATTTCCATAGGTTTCTTCATCTATTTTAGTTGTAATCCATCCCTCAGAGGCACACAGGGCGACATAGAATGCGCCTTCCCTGGCAAACTTGCTGGACACCGTAAAAGGCTTTCTCCAGGCTCGATCCAACGTCGTGTATGTCAGGATAAAGTCTTCCATGTGGTTAGTCTGCTCAATGCGTGTGAGCCCAAGTTCTGCCCACGGAATATTCTGCGCTGATGGGGAGGTTAACTTTGAGAGTTTCTCCTGTTTCTCTCGCCATTCTTGTAGCGATATTACCGACATTCTCTGCCACCTCTTCTGTTTTGCAAGCGACCTGGATTTCATCATGAATCCAACCGACGATGTACGCCTGGTCAGGTCCCAGCTTTAGGTTGATTTCTCGGTCACACAGAGCGACCCATTGTTTGCAGATGATGGCACCAGCCGACTGAAGCAGCTGCGAGAGCAACTTATGCTCTGACCTGACCATCAGGTGCCGCCCATCGAGACCTTTAATGTAGCCTCGTTTGTCGAATGCTGACCTTAGGCCGTTCTGTAGTTGTGCGAAGGCTGGTATGTTTTTGTTGAACGCTGCCTTAAGTTCCTTGCCGCGCTTTGCACCACCGCCAGCAATCTTGCCAATTAGCTGGTCACCTCCACCATACATTGTGGAATAAATGAACCGTTTACTCTCATCTCGAGTAGCTAAACCAGCTGCCTTTTGGTTGTACGTGTGGATGTCTCCCTCGAGGATCTGCTTTGCGTACACACCGTCGTCTTTAAGGTAGTGCGCTAGGCATCGAAGCTCGAGGCCAGACAAGTCAGATCCTACGAGAAACCACCCGTCAGGAACCGTAAATAGCTCTCGGCATTCCTTGCCAAACTTAAGGCCAACTTTAGGCACTTGAGCTAGGTTGGGAGACCTATGCGCTGCACGGCCTGAGACGGTCCCACAGGCCACGATTCTGTGTCTTATACGTCCATCATCATCCAGACGCTTTAGCCACGCCTGTGGGCCTTCTGCAAGCTGTCCGATGCGCTTCTGAAGCAAGAAGAAGTCAGCAAGCTTTTGTGCTTCGACGTACTGCAATCCACCCAGGACAGTCTCGTCGATTTGGGCGTGACCAGTGTTAGTGAACTTCTTAGGTTTCCACCCGTATTTCTTGGTCAGGCAGAACTCTATGTGACGTCTGCTTCCTGGGTTAAAGTGGATGGTCTTGCGCTTTTCAAAGGGTTCACCTTCGATGTACCCTAGCGTCTTGTTGTTACGCTTAGGTACAAACGTCTCGACCGTCTCCCAGGGCTCGAACAGTTCGTCTAAGCCTTGCTCGATGTCTGACCTCAGCTGCGCGAGTTTACCATAAAGAACCTGGGCTTTGTATTTGTCGAAAGTCCAACCGTTGTTACCAATGCGGTCACAAATCGACGCCATCAGATGCTCTAGGTCAATCGATTGCTGACTGAAGCCTTTGCTCATGGCAAGCTCATAGAGATCTTTGGTAACTGACGTGTCTTGCACGCAGTAGTCTAGCATTTCCTGGCTGAAGTTCTCCCAGCCGCCATCGTAATCGCCTTTGAGGTTCTTGAGACGTAGGCCCCAAGCTTTGAGGCTATGGGAGCCTATCAGTCTGCGAGGGAAGCTCTCAGGATCTCTGTTTGCTTTGATGCCGTCCTTATCTGACAGCTGCGTGAAAATTAACTGTGAGAGTACGAGTGTATCTGTAACTTGACCTAATATGTCGAAGCCAGGATATACCTTCTGGAGCGCTGGGATGTCATAGCAAATAATGTTGTGACCGATAACTTCCTCGGCATTCATTAATACAAACATTGCTGCTTTGATTTCTTCTTCGTCGGGGCCGTACTTTTGTACTTCGTCGGTCTCGACATTCCGTAATACGATGCAATGTATTTTGCTAATCGTATCTAGTAGTCCATCGCTCTCCAGGTCCCAAATCCAGCGATTACTCACTGACTGTTGGTCTTGGTTGTGGTTTAGGGAAATGACTGTAGTCTGATGTCTCTTTGCAAGTTGCAAAAACAACGCCGTATTTCTCTTGCATAGTCTCGTGTAATCCAGCGTTAATAATCTCTCGACAATCCTCGAGGGACTCTACGATCATATGTTGTGTGTAAATGTTGTCCTGTATTCCATACATTAGGGTCAGGACTGTCCAAAAGGTAATCATTGGCTTTGCTCTCCTTCAAATGCGAGTAGTAATCTTAGTCTCAGGGCCAGCTGCTCTAACTGACCTGGCATCTCAGGTGTAATGACGCCCGAGAATAATGGTTTGCGGTCCTTGGAATGCACTGCTTCACCTGGGACCAGGGAAAAGGTTTTATCTTTGGTGTTAATCTGAAACGTAATGTGAGCGACCTCACATGCTTTGAAAGTGCTCATCAGTATGCTTCCTCTTCCTCGTTGATGCTGAACTCAGACAACTCATGCAAACGTCCAGCCTTTCTGTCGTACTTGAGTACGCCAGCTGGACCGACTTCTCCTGTGTGCCTGTTCTTAAGAATTGTGACGAACCTTCTACCTGACGTTGGCTCCTCAGGATCGACCTGGATGCCAATACAAGTGTCTGCCAGCTGCGCTATGGCATGAGATCCACGTAGTTGACTTAGAGACACCTTGGCACCGCCTTCATGGCCCACCTCGCCCTGTGGTCGTCTGAGGTGACTGACGACCAAGAGACAGATGTCTAGCTCTTGAACTAAAACTCTAAGCTTAGTCATTATGTCGTCTATTAGTCGTCTCTCGTCTGACACCTGGCTCGTTAATCCACTGACCAGGAGCGATATGTGATCTAACACGACAACCTTACAGCCCAGGCCCTTCACCATATATCTGATGCGGTTGGTGATAGTGAGCATGTCTGTCGATCCAAAGTGATCGAACAGGTAAAACTGTTGGTCTTTGGTTAGCTCATCAAAACCATCGAGAACTTCTTCTCGGGAAGTATCCTCAGGATCGACTGTTATATTCTTGTTGAGGTGTATGCCCACCAGGCCCTCGACGGTACGCTTAGTAGTCTCCTCAAGCATGAGCATCCCAACTGGGAAGCCATCCATGTGAACCCTATATGCAATCTCTCGGACGAAGGTCGACTTGCCGACCCCACTCCCAGCTGCAATTGTCACCAGGCTACCAGCGCGTAGGCCCTTAGTAATATCATTGAGCAGTACATACGGGTAACTAATCGCCGACACAGCATCAGCGAGACCAATTACGGAGCGAAGGTCAGCCGCTGTGACTATCCCGTCAGGTCGATATTCTCGAGCCTGGAAGATAGCTTGTATCACGGCATTTGTGTCGCCAGCCAGCAAAGCGTCGTTTGGATCTTTGTATGGAGCCATCGATGCAAGCTTAACTTTGCCAACTGGCAGTACTTCTGCACACTCAAGTTGAGCTTGACGACCAGCCTCATCGTCGTCGAACATCAGTACTATCTCGTCGAAACCTTCTAGGTAATCGTAATTATTTATAAGTGCTTTCTTGGCGCTCTGTGCTCCATTTGGAACGGACACTGTGGGCCATCGATGTCCCTGGACATATGACACACTCATGGCGTCGATTTCGCCTTCGCACACAACCAGCTTCTTACCGTTAGACCACAAGTGTGATCCAAAGAGCGTCATAGCTTTGGCGTCTCCGTAGATGCTGAACTTCTTGTCTCGGGTCCTTATCTTCTGGGCAACTGCTTGCCCTTTGTTATTTCTGTAGGTTGCCAGGTGGACTGTCTCACCGTTGTACTGTCCAATCTGGTAGCCAAACTTACGACACGTCTGCTCGTTAAGCTTACGCTTTGCCAGGTGTTTGTATTCGCCTGGTATCAGCTGGACGCTTTTGATGGTCGACACTCGCTTTGGGGCATCGACACCATCGCCATGCTGGTAAGCAGCGCAGCCAAAACAGTATGTGTGACCATCTGTGTATTCGGCGGCGTTATCTCGGCTTCCACACTCCTCGCACTCTATGTGCCTTACAAACTCGCTCTCATTTATGACATCACTATCCATGAGGATAATCCAGTAAGCCTGTTTTAATGAACTCGCGCTCGTCTGGAGTAAGGTTAGGCATAGCGTTTTGTATCAACTCGCCGTTGTCCCAAGCTTTCAGCTGCTCGAGAGTAACTGGTATTTCTGCCGCGTTTACCTGACCAGTTATTGGATGGGTTCTCCTTATAATCATCTTGTCGTCTCCCTCTTGTAATTCCACAGTAAAAAAGGGCGACACTTAAGCCGCCCTTTTGCTCTCCTTCCTGGCTTCTTCAAGCCAATCATCAGGGATCACCTTATGTGCATACTGAAACCCGTGTTTTTGACAGTAAGCCGCATAAGTAGTTGGTGAACCCTTGTACAACTTCGCGTTCTGATTAGAGAAAACGAAGCGTATATCGATGTCAGGGTATTGTTCTTTGATCAGTAGATGCTTTTGACGATCTTGAACTGACCAAATGCCCTTCGTTTCGATGTAAAAAAAGCCGCCCTCTTTTGGCAGCTTGAAGTCTGGGGTATACTTTGCGTCCCTCGATGGGACGACATAATTGATCTTGTCGGTTTCAAAGAGAACAACGCAGCCAGCTTTCGCTATGCATGTTGCTGTCGTGTCCTCGAGCCCTGATCGGTACCCCTTGCTAATTGCACGTCGTCTAGCGGCGCTAGTAGTCGTGCGCTTCTTCCTGTGTGACTTTCTCAAAGCCATGATCAAGGTCTCCGTTTGTGACGGTGTACCCCTCCACGGCGTCAAACTCAGCGTCTCCACCCGATCCAGAGACGGGGTTGATTATCTGAATTGCGCCCAAACGCATGCTGACGCCTTTGCCGTTTTTGTTGTAAGGATCTAATATTCCAGATGCCTTCAAAGTACTTCCCCCAAACATGCTGGGTACTTTATCCTCAGGTATTGGATTACCAGACGCATCAACATACTTGGGTTGATACTTCGATTGTAATTTAAAGATAATCTCGCCTGTTTCTTCATCTGTCGAAAACGGCATATGGCACTCACCTTTAGCACCAAATGCATCCAGCTTTACTTGCTTAATCTCATCGACCAGGCTTTGTGCAGCTTTCGCATCCATCTTAAGTTGGACTTTGTATTTACCCTCAGCATCAAACGCCGTGTCAGGACGTCCAGGTTGAAGCCAGGGGTAGATTGCAGAACCGCTGGGGGTTCTAAATTTAACTTTAGTCATTAGCAGTTTTCTCCTTGGTTTTAGTCTGCTTGTAGTTTTCTAGGTTGGTTACATCGCCAGGAACTTCGACTTTCCAGCGTTTTGCTTGGTCACGTAAGTCCTGGGGAATGGGTTGCTGATGTTGTTCACATAGCTTCATCATCCCCAAGATCTTCTCTCGAGGGTGCATTGGTTTTTCCTTTCTTCTTTCTTAAGGGGTCCCTAATTATGAGAAGCAGTATTCGCTCTCTAAAACGCCCTCGATGTCGAGGTCACCTTTGGCTGGTACAGCTGGTAAATCCTCGGCTGGGTTTTCGAGTTGGTCTCTGACTTCGTTCTCAAAGTTCTCAAACACACATTGGTCTTTGTACATGCGTAAGAAAGCTATTCTGATACAGTCGTAAAATAGCCAGGTTTGATCACAAGTGGTGCCAAACGAGTCATGTATTAAAAAGAAGTCCTCAATAGAATTATCTTTAGCTAAAAGCACACTAAGATGCATGTGACTTGCATCGAGCCCATGAACAAAGTTCGGTGCAATACCAGAACTAGCTTTGCGCTTATCGTGACTAAAGTTATCCTCAATAAGGATATTTACCCTCGATTGCTTAAGCTTTTTAAGTTCTCGGTCATATAGGAATATCTTTACTCGCTTGCCTACAAACTTGGTGTACCTCTGGACCACCGGGAAGCCACTGGGAGACGTCCAATGAACTGGCTTGCCCTCACTAGCTAACTTGTGACTATAAGCCTGTAGGAACTCCATACCTTTGCTGACGGACTTTATGACAGACTGTACGCTCTCGTAGTTAACCTTAGCCAACCATCGAGCCATCCGTTCCTGTTCACGTTTGTCCCCAAAAGGGTGCTCTGGTATCTGACCGTAAGCTACCGATTTACGAAGGGGTATCATTAGATCATCTATCAGCTGGTCTCCGAAGCCTCTCTCGACGCTGGAGTAGCCATAAGTCATGACGTTTCGCTTTACTGTGGATCTACCTACGCCAAACTCTAGCCAGCGCTGGGCCTCTTCAGATCCATCTTTGGTTAGACGGCGGTTCACTTCGTTGGCGACGACCTGATAGACGTCCTGGCACTTATCGTCAGGCACCAGGTTGACCATGTGTCCGTCTTCCTTAGACCTCAGAGCAGCTGCATAATGCTGTACGCCGCTGTTAGTGCCATCCAAAGATATTGGCATATAACAGACGTACTTATCTAGGCCCTGGTCTTTAAGCTTTTTGTATTCAAGACATGCTGCCAGGAACTGAAAGGGTTTGTCAGCTGTTGACCAATAGTCGAAGGTGGACTTGTAGTCTTCTGCTACTGATATGATCTTGTCGTGATTATCTTCGACCCAACCTATGCGCTCATTAAGTGACTTCTTGGAAATCTTATTGAAGTCACCAGTGTTCGCCAGGTGAATGTAGAGCCACCCTTCGCTGTCTGCACTAAGCTTCTTACCTCGAGCAAACAAGAACATAGCTTTGACGTGGTCGTCCCGATGGTAATTGAAGTGAGACACAGGGTACATTCGACCTCTGAAGTCAAACGACCAAGGTAAGAAGAACTGATCGTAGTCTGCCATTTCTTTAGCTGTCCTAAGATCTGAGTCTATGACGGCTAGGTTGGCGACACATTCTCGTTTCTTAGTCCACCAATCTTTTCTGTCGGCCCTAATCTGACGTCTGTAGTCGTCACTTACTTTAGCAGCCTCATCAGGCATCGTCGGTATCTTTGGTGGCTTGACCTCAGGAAACTTAGAGAAGACCTGGTTTGTTTGTATAGCCCACTCGACAACCTCTAGTATGTCTTTGTTGATCTTTAGTGGCGTCTCTTGGACTGCATTAAGAGCTTCGACATATGGTGGTATCTCACCGTCTCTAAAGTGGCTTCTAATGATCCTAGCTTGAGCAGCTGTATGTGACCTCACCAGTTTGACATTAGCAGCAACCATTGGGTCCAGGTATGCACCTGTGTCGAACGACGTCCATTTGTTGGGCGACACGATCATTGGACCATACATAGGTGATGCCCAGGAAGCCTCTAGTTTACGATCTTCGATTAGCTTTTCTGCTTCTTTAGTAAGACCAATGTACCTCTTAGTCTTAGAGCCATCATTGGTCTCATAAATGTCGAAGATATTACTAACCTCAAGAATACTATTGACCACTGGTGCAGCCACATGGACCTTCGTCTGTTTATCCCAGGTGTCTCCTTTGTATCCTTCCTTCGATGCAATAATACGCATAGCTTTAGACCTATAGCGCTCACTAGAGTGATCCCTGGTTACCTGTTTCTCAAGACGCTTAAAGAGATCCTTGTCGTAACTCTTTAGTCCTTGAGCCCAGATCTCCTGATTAATCTTGCTGCCTATCGACAGCATACACTGTGTCAGGGTGTTCAATCTGACGACTGTGTCATACATGGCGTTTAAACCTATGTACGCTATGATGTCTGTGTCTAAGCCTGTGAGAACTTCAGCCCAAGCCTTTGGTCGACCTACGCCAGTTTGTTCTTCTGCTATTACTGTAGCTAGTCTGCCTGATACCGCTGGTAGTACTTTGCGTAGTTCCTGATGTGGTATCTCCTGTTGGCTTCCTGATATGCTACTGTTTCTTTTGTTATAACGCTCTTGACCTCGTAGGATCATATTGTTTTCGTTCTGCATCTCATGTGCAGTTGTTGGTCTCTTCATGCTCCAGTATACCTCCCGAGTATTTCTTTCTTAAGGGGTCCCTAATTTAAGTATCTGATATCATTTAGTTTTATTTTAGCCCATTTTAGTCCTTTCTCTAGGTAAAAAAAGAGGGGCCTAAGCCCCGTCTCCTTGTTGCATTTGTTTAGCTATTCGCTGAAGTTCCGTCGGTTTTACGTGAACATACTTCTTAGTCGTCTGTACGCTCCTATGGCCTAGCAATTGACCTAAGACGATAGTGTTAACCTGGAAGTCGTTTGCCATTGCTGTAGCCGCTGTGTGGCGCAGTGTGTGGAAGACAAAGTGCTTGTCACCTCGAGCCACTTGCTTACGTGCAGCGCCCCAGGTGTCGTAGAACTTGCGGTGGCTGTAGAACTTCTTTGGTCGGTTGTCTAAAGCAGCTAGAGCCTCGATGACTTTGTCGTTCGCTGGCACCCAGCGCTCATCTCCGTTCTTAGTCTCCAACAAGTGTATCCAGGTGCCATCATCCGTTTTGACAATGTGGTTATCAGTGATGCTTAGGATCTCTCCCAGCCGCATACCAGTGTGCAGACCAATGGTCACAAAGTGGCGCATCCACCAGTGCTTGTGAGACCCTAAGAACGAAAAGAGACCTTTGATCTCTTGCTTGTTCATGTACCTTGGACGCCCTGACTTAACCTTCTTCCACTTGATTTTAGGAGCAGCCTCTAACACCTTTAAATCGACGGCGTGATTAAAGACCGTACTAAGTGCAGCTGAATAGTGGTTCAGTGTATTGTCAGTAAGACCCTGGCTGCTTAATGCATCCAAGAAGTCATAAACGTCACCTAAACCAAACTTGTTTATAGGGCGACCGCCGAAACCTTTGTAGTCACAAAAGCGCATTAGTTTTGCGTGAGATTCCTGTAAGTGCTTTCCGTCCCAAAGTCTGTGTGCTTCTTTGTTTACAAATGATCTTAGTTCCATAGTTTTCTCTCCCCCGAGATAGTTAGTTAATAAAAGGTGTTACCCCAGAGCGTGTGCGCCCAGGAATAACATGTATGTAATAAGCACGAGACTTAGTGCGCCGATGATGTCTCCAATCATCTGCTCAACTCCAATGAATGGCGTCGTAACCATCGTCTGTGATTTCGTAATTTACGCAGCCGACGTTACGGATTTGTTTGTGATATGGGGCAATGCCACTGACCAAAACGCGCTTGACCATCTTGCGTCTGAGCAGCTGGTTAAGAGCTTTGGTGTTTTTCTTGTCGTCAGCAAATGGAAATGGGTAAACCTTGCTGTCGCTACGACGTGCGGCGGTTTGTAGTATGATGGACATTGCGTCCGACAATTGTTCTGAAAGTGTAGTCATCTGATAGTCTCCTCCTAGTGTTTACGAGGCTACAATCTTTTGACATTTGAGGTGGTAGCGGAGGAGGGACTTGAACCCCCGACACGCGGATTATGATTCCGCTGCTGTACCTGTTGGCTAAAGATCGTTGCCTGTACTATACATATAGGTAATCCTTTGCCATTTTACAATAGCCGCCAAGTAGAAAAAACACAGATCGCTTAAGACCTGTGTTAATTCCTATGTTTTCTTGGCGGCTGAGGGCAGACACTCGACGGATATTCGATAGAACGGGTTGCCCTCGAACTTCGTCCAGTTGTCCTGGCTGGCAATAAAGTTGCATTCCTGGGCCGTCATAGGAGCGTCGTAGACATACTGATTCCCCATGTATTGCCACTCCAATCCGTCGAAGCCCCACATCGAAAACACGAGCACAAATGTTTTCATGACGTTACCCTTCTATCAACTCAAAGTGGGGGCCATCGAGAAAAGGACGCCGATTCTGAGAACGCCTGAGGTCGACGTAGGCATTCATTGCGTCTTCCATCGATCCATTCCAATGTCTAATGTTCATAGGCAGAGGCATGGACTCGGTTGCCCAGGCTGCGCCCCAGCAAATGTCGACACCACAATCTCGAGCAGCTGATGACATTGCGTCGGCTATCTCGTCGTACAAATTGAGCTCCCAGCGCCCCTGGGGTTCTGCATTAGAGTCCCAGGCCATGAGATCGACAGCTAGACCATCGAGATGCTTAGACGCCATAGTTTGTGATGCTCCAGACTTCACGAGCTTCTCTTGTTGCTGTCGGGTCCTAAGACCGCAAATTACGCTAAAGTCCTGTTTGCTGCGTCCGACGGCACTTTTAACAACTGCAACCAATCTGGGGTCGACGCCCTCGAGGCGCTCGATACTTCTTTTGCCTAGCTTGTAAGTCATCTCTTATTTCTCCTTTGATAATCGTAAAGTCGCCAAACGTTGACGGCGGTGTTAATGCTGACCATTGTGAACAGCATGGTCCATTGCCAAAACTCCATGTTTAGGCTCTCCTTCTTCCTGTAAATAAACTCATTAGACCTCTGCCCATTTCGCTAGGGCTCGGCGCTAACCAACCTAGGATCAGAGCAATTATGACCCAGGGTGGAATGTCCTGGTTCATTATGCGGATGCTCTCGACGTCCCTGGTGGTCACGGTGTCCTCGAGCTCGTTAACCTCGATGTCGCCACCTTCGCTTCTGATGTTGCTTTGGTCGGCTACGATCTGTTGGTTTGCTTCAGCTGCCATTTGTGTACCGACGGCTGTCAATGATGGGCCGCTGTTTCCACCGCCGCCTATCCCTGGTATCCAGGTTAAAGGGGAGCATGATGCCAGGACAAATGCACTACTTACCGCTAGTGTTACTATAGCTTTGTTCATGGACCACCTTGCCTGGAGTTACAGTTGTTGTTTTAGTCTCTTTGCCCATCCAAACGGCAAAGCAGCCAGTAAGGGCGCCCATACAGACGGACACTAAGCCAGCCTGGTATGCGTTTACTTCGTCACTTGGGATCGACATAAACCAGTGGACTGATTGGTAGGTAAGAAGAGTTACCAGGGCCATCATAAGCCTGGGGAGTATCTTTAGGTCGTCGATAAACCTAGCGGTTACTTGTACCATCTCTTGGTGTCCTATTTGTTATTTCTTGATGTGAACGCAGACGACTTTGGTATTGCTTTTAGTCACCAGGATCTCTGCTTCAGCCTTGGCTGCATTACATGCCTGTTCGTTTAACCAGGTCGAGATATGATAATGATTGAAGTCGTCAACGACTGTTAGCTGAAGCCAAAGAAGTACCCACATGTGTTAAAATCCTTTGAAGTACCAAACGAGACCTATAAGTGCGCCGATTGCAGCTGTGGCACCTATGCCGACACCAGCTACGACTGTGATGGTCTCGATCATCTCTTCGCGCTCTTGCTTTGCTCTTCTTTCAGCTTCCTTACGTGCCTTCCTGGCGTCAGCGCAGAACTTTAGAAAGTCGCCGTGTAATCCAGCGCGGCCTGTGTATATCATAATTTGCTTAAGCTCGGCCTCATTTTGCTTCATCTGCTCAAGGGCCATAAACTCTTCAAGGTCTGACTCGACTGTCGTTGTGAAGAGGCTGTTTTTCTTCTTCTGTAGACGCTTATGCATTGCGTCTTTGTTCTCAACCATCTTAGAGATTCCAGCCGCCGCCGAGGCTATATCCCTCCCAGCTGACACCGTGGATTTCACGATCTGAAAGCCAGCGTTAAATGCAGCGAGTTCTGCTAACATTAGTTGTCTCCTAAGAACTGCTCTCCTAGAAGTGTTAATTTGGTTGTTGGTATGACGCTTTCTGTTGGCGTTCAATCATGCGCTCGACTGCCTGACGTATGGCTTTGATGTTTTCATCTATACGAGCCATCGAGACAGCCTGGTCATGTACAGCGTCCTCTACTCTCTCGAGCCGCGCTTGTACTGCAATAAGATCATCTTTGTTATCTTGGATGTCGCCAATCATCATGCTGACCGTCCAGACGATTGCACCAGCTTGCACCAGTAGACCAAAGATAAGGGTGATAGGCACTGATTTCGACAAGTGCCAACTGTCTTCTATGGCTCTACTCATCACATATCCGTTAGCCAGATGCTTAGTACGTTTGAGTTGTCAATTTGATAGGCAGTTGGCGGTGCGGTGTGTTGAGTGTTATCCCAAGCTCCTACGTTTCTACTTATCCAACTACTGCCAGGTTGGCCTCTGTAACCGATGTTTGCATAATATGTAGAACCTTGTGCATCTGCACTTGATGCTATGTGCCAATGATCTGTTTGTTGACCACCCTCTCTGTTATATAAAACAATAGCAAACTTATAATTATACACTCCCTTTATCCAATACATATCGTAACTTCTTTGACTGTGCGAACCACTGGAAGTATTATAAAATCCTGATACTCCACCGCCTATTCCTGTAAAGAAATCAAACAAAGCTGCTTTTCCATTGTTAAGACCTGTAGCAGAAGAATTACTGACAGTGCTGCTTAAATCTGCACTGGCTATTAGTGGAAGTGCGTTTCCTTGGTTTTCTCCTGACGCAGTAATATCAGCATATGATCTACTGCTTTTACTGGTTACTGCTAGATCAGTTACTGTAATGTCATTGCCAAGCATGATTTGAGCAAAGTCTGCGGTGTAATCTAAAGCTGTACCGCCACTTATTGTGTTTTCAGAAAGCATTCTATATTCGGTAGTACCGTTTACAACAACCGCTTGATAAAACGAACTTCTTAGCTGATGCCCCTCACCTACATCCCCATGAAATAGTATTTCAACCCAACCTTTGTTGCCATAACTTACATAGTTTAAGGTATAGATTGTTCCATTAAAATTAACATCTTGAAGTCCAGCCGAAGTTCCAGCCGCGTAGAGTTCAGCAAGCGTAAGACCAGCGCTACCACCAGCCCCTCTACCAAAGCTGCGAATAGATCCTCCACCAAGAGTTCCAAGCATGGGTGCATACAAGATTTGTGGTTTCTTATTAGGAATAATTAAACTCATGGTGTCTATCTCCTATCTTAAGCAAACTGACTGACAGAAGCTAAGACTGTGAATGTATTTGCAGCTGTCTTGATTAAGGTGAATGTGTAGACATCGATACCACTAGCGTTACCAGCTGTTGGGGCCGAGCCGCCTTGCCACTTTGGAGTGACCGCTGAACCGTCTATTTGGTATGTATTTAGATAGTAGGCTGTTGAACCTTCTGCCATTAATACGGCTGCACTCATACTTTCGCCTACAGCCATTATGCTGTCTAAAGTTGTTGAGCCATCACCTCTAAAGTTAATTGTACGGTTAGCAGTTTGGTTTGCATTGTAAAAAAGAACAGCATTTTCTTTAAGGTTCATATTAATTGAACCACTTGTAGCACCTGTTATTCCAACATGCTCAATAACTTCATCGATCTTAAGCGTACCATTGACGTCAACATCAGTAGTAGTTAGCGCCCCTGTAAGCGTCCCACCAGCCAACGGCAACTTAGTTGCAATGCTGCTTGTTACACTGGTGCTAAAACTTGCGTCATCCCCGAGTGCCGCCGCCAATTCGTTTAAAGTATTCAGAGTACCAGGAGCACTGTCAACGAGAGCAGCAATCGACGTATCAATGTTTGCCTGGGTAGCAAACCCACTGGCAGCTGATTGGACCGCCGCCACCTGAGTATTACCCTCAGTAGTCACAAGACCGACCTGAGTAGTACCCTCAGTGGTCACTCGAGTAACCTGGGTATCACCCTGGGTTATGACGTCAGCAACTGTGGTGCTTACGTTGAGAGCTTCTAATGTTTTACCCAGGTAGACTAAGTCTTTAGGGTCTGTGGTGCTTGCAGCCAACGACTGCGCCTTGGTATCGATAGCAGTTATAAGTGTGCTAAAGTTATTGTTTGTAGTAGGCATCCTTTAGACTCCTAATTCTAAGATGATTTCGTCTTGTAGGTCAGTGATGACGGTCCTAAGACTGTTCTTGTTTTCATAAGTTGACTCGTCTTTGTTAAAGTCAGTCGCGCTTGTTTCTCCTGAGATCTCAGACCAAGAGATCTTGTTGTCGCGGAGGAGATCCGCGAGTAATCTTGCTTTACTCATAGTCCGTACCTACCTTTCATAGCGTTATAATTCTGCAAAACGTCTCCAGCAGTCTTTCGCTCATCGTAAGTAATAACAACGGATATATCGCCAGTAAAAGTAGTTTGTGCCGAACCATATGCGCTAGTAGATCCAATTCCTAAAGGTGTAAGACCGTTTATTTGTCCAGTACTTGCAGTTCCAGTGGTTTCAAGTTGGCCGTTTAAGTAAAGTGCCATAGCACCACTACTGCTTTTGTATGTTCCAGCTAGATGAACCCAAGTATCATCGTTAATTGTAGTAGAACCATTTAAAGTTGTTTTGCTACCATTGTTATCAATAACAAACTGAGGCTTTGGAGCAGACGAGCCTGATTGAGTAATTACTAATGCAGTCCATTCTTGAGAGGTGGCTTCAAATGTATCAAGTATGTGTTCGTCACCTCTATTTGAATTAGAGTTTATTCTAGCCCAAGCCATGTATGTAAAATCGTTATTGTTTCTTTGTATATTAGTTTCTCCAGTTGATGAACCTGTTGCCCAAGTAAAATAACCACCAAACGCAGTATTATATGTAACGTTACTTAAAGATGCCGTATGACTACCAACTTTAGAACTCCAAGTACTGTTACTTCCAGAATGGGTGCTTGTATCTCGTGCATCAAAATAACCAACAATCCCACTTGTTACAATTGCACCATCTTCCGGAATGCCACCACCACTAGCCTTAAACCCATTAGCAGAACCACCACCAAATGTTGCAAGCATCGGTGCGTATAATATCTGAGGTTTCTTTGGAAATATCATTCTGATTTCCCTCTATTATTCGTAAGCTGTTAGGTTTGCTAAAACTGTGAAAGTTGCAGAAGCAGTTTTGACTATTGTGAAAGTGTAGGAGTCGATGCTTGAAGCATTACCTCCTGTAGGCGCACCACCAACCCACTTAGGAGTTACGGCTGAACCATCTATTTGATAGGCGTTGAGGTAGTATGCGGTAGACCCTTGGGCCATTATTACGGCACAAGTTATGCTTTCTCCAACGGCTAAAATACTATCTAATGTAGTACTACTATCACCTCTAAAATTGATTGTTCGATTAGCTGTTTGGTTAACATTATAAAAGACAACGCCAGAGTACAAAAGATCGGAGTTAATTGTACCGCTAGTAGTATTACCAATTGGTACAAACTCAATAACTTCGTTTATTTTTAAACTACCATTAATATCTGCCCCAGTAGCGGTAACCGCACCAGTAACATCTAGTGGCTTATTCATAGTCCACTTATCACCAGTATTGGCATAGTTAAATGTGGCTGAAGCTCCGTCTACCGATATTCCAGCGCCATCGGCAGCGGCTGCATTAGAGGCTCCTGATGCGACTGTTATGTTTAGATCATCAACATCTAAGGTTGTACTATTGATAGTCGTGGTGGTCCCGTTGACGATTAGAGAACCCGTAACCGTCAGGTCATTTGCGATTGTGACGTCGCCAGAACTGTCCTCGTGCAGTAGGTTGTACCAATTAGAATTATGGCTAAATACAGCCCTTCCATTTGAATGGGTATGGGCAAAAAGGCCGTGGTATGTACTCGCGCTCGGCAAGTCACCTGGCGTAGCATACATGTTGGCGTAGAGCACTTTACCAGTGGTCGTAATGTTGTTCGACCCCATGTCTATTGCGCCACTAAACGTGGCACCAGTTAAAGCTGCGTAGCCAGATCCAGCTGCCTGGACAGCTGCCACTTGTGTAGTCCCAGCTGAGTTAACCGCCGACACTTGGGTAGTACCCTCGGCTTGAACCGCTGCAACTGTTATGGACGGGTTAAGTGCTTCTACAGATTTGGACAGAAGTAAAAACTCCTGACCATCAGTAGTGCCTGTGGTATTGTTTAGTTTAGTCTGTAAGTTCGACTCAAAGGTCGTCAGTGTTACTGTCATAATTATAATCCCGCTAGAGCTAGAGCTTGGACACCATTAATGAGGTTGTCAGTTTGAGTTTTGTTGTAGTGGTCTGCCAATTGGAAAGTGCCAAACGACATTACGGTAATGATGTCTGAGGTTGTTGCTGAAGTAGATAACACAATCTGTGTACCCGACGTTCCTGTGTAGTCTGACGGATCTAGAAGCACCCCATTGAGCCAAACGAAAGCATAAGCTGGGTCATATACAGCTGGGAAGGTCGTCAGAGATCCTGTGTAAACCCCAGCTGATGTCGTTTTGTTTGTTCCTACCAGGTAGCTAACTGATTGAGACACACCGTTCACTGAAGATCCAGCTGCTTGCCATCCAGATGATCCGTACACACGCATAATTGATGTAGACGTATCGAACCAGAGGTCCCCAGAGTTAACATTCGAGCTTGTTGGGGCATTGGCTCCCACAAAGTACGTGTCGTTAAATGAGGTCAGGCTGTTGATGTTTGCTGCAACTGTAGACACAGCTGCTATCTGACCGCCCACGTTTGCGACGTTAGTTGCATTTGATGCCACAGTCGACAAGTCAGAAGTACTGATGCCAGCTACACTTGTGATGTCTGCACTAATAGCACCCAGGGCAGCGACTTCCGTACTTAGGCCAGCCAGGGTGGTTACATTAGCTGCAATACCGCTGACGGATGTAACTGACGACATGTTAGAGTTGACGTTGGTAACGACAGCCATATTAGAGTTAAGGGCAGTAACTGCACTTAAGTTTGTACTAATGTTTGTCACTGAGCTTATATCTGACGCTACCGTCGATACATCAGCTATGTTTGTTGCTACGATCCCAACGTCGCCACCAGTGCCAATCTGAGCAGCCAGGGCATTCACGTTTGCTATGTTGGTCGATACCGTCGATACGTTTGTGATTCCAGAAGCTACTGTCGACACGTCGGCTATATTAGTTGCCACGATGCCTACGTCGCCGCCAGATCCTATTTGAGCAGCCAGGGCATTAATGTTGGTCAGGGACCCAGATACTGAATTGACATTTGTTATCGAGCCACCAACGAGATCTACATTAGTTGCAGATGCCGCCACTGTGTTTATATCGGCAATCTCTGGCACCAATAGATTGACGTTAGCTATAGAGCCGCCCAGGGCGTTGACGTTACTTATTGATCCACCAACCAGGTCTACGTTTGCTATTGATCCAGACACTGTTGCGACATTGGAAAGAGCAGCTGAGACTAATGTAACTGGCTGTCCTGTGCCTAAATTGGTTGCCACCTGGTTGACGTTTGCAATGTCAGTCGAAACGGTGTTTATCGCAGTTATGTTAGCAGTTTGGGCTAAGGTCGATATAGGCGTCAAAGCGTTAGCGACATTTACTACAGATGTAATATTGCCGCCAACATTGACGACGTTTGTATCGGTGGCGTAGTACCTGGCAGAATACAGACCGTCAGCTACAGGATCAACTAACTTGGTTGCCCAATCTTTAGATTCTTGGACATAAGCTTCCAGGGTATTTACGGTTGTATTCTGTAGACCTGAGCCTGAGTAAAATGATGTTTTTGCCATTATTCAGATCCTCAGTCGTTATATGTTGCAATAGGCTGCATAGCCTGGACTGTGCCAGATACCTCCGCATCGTTAGCTTGCTCCTGTAGTTCGGCTATGAATGTTACAAAGCGCTGCTCGAACAGTTGCCCACGTTCGTCTAAGAAGTAGTCAGCTGCATAACTAAGTGCGCCGTATGCAATTAAATCAGACGCAATCAATGACAGATCATTTGTGGAAGTTTCAGTCGCCAGGTCTGCAAACTGACCATAGTAATTTACTGTTACAGCGCCAGCTGAAGGATAAGGATAAATCTTTATGCTTTCACCTTCTCGAACAAAGAACTGTGGTGTCCCACTTTGCCCTGGTTGAGAGATCTCAACGTATTTTGATAGAGGTACTCGAGTTAAATTAGTATTAGCATAATACATGTCGATTATCTCCAAGAAGTCTGATGGGATAATCAGTGTAGAGGTGCTTGCAGATATGTTATAAGTTTGTGTCTTTTCCATTGGTGGTATGCGTAAGACACGCTGCGCTCGAGCAATAGATTGATCGATAAAGGTATCAGCCAGGGTATTGCTACAGTCCGTCCTATTTAGAAGGGCCAGGAAGTGCGCCCTGAGTTCACCTTTGTTCATGTTGTTCTAGCTTTCTTTTTTACTGCCATGTTATCAACCAGGTTTGGATATGGACGGCCAGCTGCTTTAGCTCTAGCCTTTGCCGATGATACTTGTGATGGTGTCATCTTCTTGCGCTGGCTTTTAGGCTTTGGGTTTTTCTTATTCCAAGGAGGGGTAGCCATCAGTTAAATCCTCTTTTCGGTTGCTAAAAAGTAGTCGAGGTTTTCGTTTTTAAGCCGTTTTACTATTTCTGAGCCTGATGCTTCCCAAAGGTTAAATCCTTCGCGCATCCACTTCTCTGCCACTACAGTAGGTATTGAGGCTACACGTAAGAAATCTCCTGACGGTACATTGCTCGTTTGATTTCGGGTGTCTTTTAGATCATCTAAGAAAGCTTTTGATATGTTCTGCGAGTGCTCTCGCATTACTCGATCATTGTCTTGGATGAAGTTGACATCAGGGTCTATTAGATTGACCTTATTCTTATCCATGATTGTCTCCTTGATAAATAAAAAGAGACCCACCCAAGTCGCCAGGTAAGGAGAGCAGAAACCTGGTTAAAGTGACAAGGGTGGGCCTCATCTCGTTAGGTCTTATGAAAGACCTGTGATCTTCACAGAGTCACCGAAGTTCATGTGCTTACATGAGTATTCGCCGACAATACTGTGCTTGTCAGAGTCGCCTGTGGCTGCAAGCAGCGTTCTAGCGAACGGACGTAGTACCGCTGTTTTAAACATAGACGGGTCAACTAGCAGAGCATGGTCTGTTGCTAACTCGCGGTTCAATACAACGCGGTATTCGCCGTAGGGCGACACATAGAGGTCGATTGCATTTACGAGGGTTTTACCCTGTGCAATCTCACGGTTACGACCAGCTGAACCAGCGAAACCAGCAACGATTTGAGCGTCACCTGGTTTGATCATAAACGTGTTTACGTCTGAGCCGTTTGTATACGCAGTTTCACCAGCTGTAAGAAGCTTTGCTTCTGTCAGTGGGTCAGTTGCGTTTGAACCAGCGTCGACAGCTGTTGAGATCTGATTAAGCAAAGATGCCATTTTACGGGCAGCTGAACCTGATCCTGTTACGGCTGCTTGATCACGACCAACGAAAGAAGCTTCAACGTCTTTCTTGATAGCTTTTAGAGCTTTAGAAAGTTGATGGGCTGTTTCTTTAGCACGACCATATGTGGCAATAGCGTCTGCCGTTTTTGAGACCTGAAAACTCTCTTCCATGATCTGGGTTGTGTTTGAACGCATTGTAGTAGCGACGAGAGTTGCCATTGTCGCGTCGGCTCCTTCGACGATTGCGTTATCTGCGCTGGAATTTCTAATGGCGTCCTCTTGCCATTCAAATACTCGAGCTTGTACTTTCTCTGTTTTCATCAGAGTAAACATGGGCGTACTTAGGGGACTAATATCTGTGATGATATCTGAAACGTCCTCTTTTTTACCCACTTGATCGTATGTAGTATACGTAGCCATTGTGTGGTTACCTTTTTCTAGATTTGGTTATTGAACTAACGCTCCCAACGCGCCATTAAGGCATCAGTCACATCATCCATATCCGTACTACTTCGCAGACGTTCTCTAGCTTTCTGTTGTTTAGCTCTTTGATCGTCAGATCTTGTAGACGGGGACTTTTTAGCTTTCAGAACTCGACCTTTTGACTGCTTGGTCTTAATGACTTTAGCTTTTGCCTTCTTTGTTTCGGCTGTAGCTTTAGTCTGATCATACAGTCTGGCTTTGTTGAGTATCTTGATGACTTGAGGGTCAACATATTGATCTACTTGTTCTTGAGGTAATCCCTGGCTGACTGCGTAGTTACGAATGTCATTGTACAATTCGTCACCCCAATCGGGCAGATCATTCCTCAAGACCTTGATGCATTCTGTGGCTGCTTCTTGCACTTGCTTTTGTTGTTGTGCTTGGGCGTCCTTGTAAAATGCATTAGATTCTTCTTGTAGAAACTTTAGATCTTTTTCAGCTTCCTGAGATTCACGACGGAATGCAGCAAAATCCTCAGTGGACATCTGTCGACTAGCAACAAGCATGTCTACTTCGGCGTAGGGCTTCATCCGCGCTTCTGCTCTTTCGAGAAGCTTCTGATAGCTTATGTGTGCCTTACCGAGGGCATCCTCGGCTTCCTTGCGTTTGGCAGCAACTTCTTGAGACTTACGGGTCAATGATGCTTCTTGTCCATGAAGACGTTTGAGATCTTTTAAGGATGCCTGTTTGACTTCGCCGTCCACCGAGATTTCAACCATAGTTTCATCAGATAGCAAAACTTCCGTTTCATCTTCTTCTTCTTCTGTCTCTGGTTCATCCGGGTCTTCAGTGTCATCGTTATCAGGGTCCTCGTCAGTTTCTTCTACTTCCTCGTAGTCCTGTTCTTCATCATCTTGTGTATCTGATGTGTCCTCTTCAGTCTCTTCATTTGAGGGTTCATCAGTCGCCTCTAGTTCTTCGTTATTTGCTGATAGGTCTTCACCGTCAGCCCAACGATCTAGAATGGCATCCGCTGCATCTGACAAGTCGTCGTAAGCAGTGGGTTGAGTAGCTTCTCTGTTCTGGACGTTTGACATGGTCCTATGCTTCCTCTTCGCTGTTGTCGCGCTTGGCTAGTACTTCGTCTCTGACTGATACTTGCTGCTTCAATGTGTTCACCACGTCTACAAGTGCGCGATAGTGGTAGTAGTAAATCGAGCGCTCTTTCGATTGCTCGGGAGTTGAGTTGACAAAGTTCTGGAATGTTTGCTCCACCAACTTATTTACAACTCGGTTAAATGGCTCGGACTTTAGTAATGTGTCTGCGTCGTTGCCGTGGTTAATGAGTTCTTGCTCATCCATGTTTTTGCTCTCCTTAATGAATAGTTACTTTTTAGGTGGGCGTCCTTTTTTGGACCCATATGTGCCAGGACCTTTCGGCATAGGTTCACTCCTCTGTTTGTGATTGTGGGCGGCTATAATACTTAGCCAGTTGGTGATGCGATTGCTCTGACGTCGTCAGCTGTTCTCGCAATCTCTAGTTCAGCATTATCGACCATCTGCTTATGCTCGAGTTGTGCCTCTTTGAGATCCTGATTGTCAGACTGAAGTGCAAACTGTTGTTGTGCTTTCATCTGCTCTAATTGTACTTTCATTTGCGCTACCTGAGCATCCATTTGAGCTTTCATCTCGGCTACCTGGGTTTGACGCTCTTGTAGTTCAATCTGTTTCTGTTGCATTTGCATAGCCATCTCGGCATTCTGATCAGGCTGCTCTGGTGGCAACTCTGATGGTGGCGTTAAGTAATCTTTGACGTTCTTAATGCCGTTCTGCTCCATGACGTGCGTCATCAGCTTATGTTGGTTCTCAGGTGTATACATCTTAGACAAGGTTTCATCAGCTGACATGATAGCGTGAAGAGACATGTACTTCGTAGCTTCAGCTTCCTGTTCGCCGTACCCGAGGTGTAGCTCGACAGTGACGTCTCGTTTTTGACCCCAGGCAGCTGGGCTTACTTCTACGAAGTCTCCAGCTATCTCCACGATCTTAGCATCTGGCTCATTCTCGACGACCAGCTGGTAAATCATTTGATACAGAGGTTTCAGAAAGTTGTTTGCGAAGTTACGTGCGATAATCTTTTGACGCTGTTGTGACATGGTAGCCAGCTGCTCAACCATTGCGGCTGAGTTTTGCTTGCTGATAGCGTCCTTGTTAAGGCCCTGTGATAGACGTGAGACGCCTGTGGTATCCTCTTTGTCCTCATCCAGCATCTGTATTGTCTGGAAGATAAATGGGTTCAGAGGTGCCTGAGCCATTGGCGATATTGCGTCGGGCCTAGAAACATTGATTATGCCGCCAACGCGATTGTCAATGAGCTCCCTTGGGTTGGTCAAACCGCCTTTGACCACCTGGTAACGTGGGTTATTGGTGATCATTGCGTGATCGAGGATCGACCTGGTCAATACTGTTCGAGCGGTTTGTATTGGCAGTACTTTGGACCCGAAGTTAGAACCAAAGAATGCGTGGGGTATCGGTAGTGGAACGAAGGCACAGAAAGGTTTGTATGTGCATAGTTCTTTCTCAAGAATTACATTGCCAGCCTTTATGATCTTGTACGTTTCAGCAATGCCGTCGCCCGACAAATCAACGTCCATGTAAATCTCATACACCGTGACAGAACGGACCTGATCTTGATAGCCCTTAGCGTTGAAACCACGGTCTGACCCAATCTCTTCATGCCTCGATAGCACTTCTGGGTCACTTTCCATTTCCACATCGTCGTGATCGCCAATTTTAGCGATAAGCTTCTCATCATATCCAGCCTCTCTGAGTTCTGAAATTGTCATTTTAGTTCGATGGCCCAGGAATGATGCCAATTCTAATGACTTACACTGGGGCTCGATTACGAACTCCTCAGGTGCAACTGCCTCGATGGCTACTTGGCTCACGTCCTGGCTAATGCGTAGGTCTCCGCTGTAGAGACCGAGTTCGTCTTGTGTAACTTCCTCGATCTCTACGTTGTCCTGGGCAACTATAGCGTCAAACTCTTCTTCCGTTAAATCTTCTATTGGTTCTAAGTAGGAATCCTCACGCTCGTCCCAGTATACTTTACATAGGCCAGCCCTCGCTATGAGACCGTCGTGAATTACGGACTGCATCACTTCAAATAGATTGTTTTGTCTGTTGGCTACATAGTCACAGTACGCAGTGCTTACCTCTGCGATACGGGTATCCTCGCCTGTTTGCGCTGCGAAGCGTACAGTTTTATAGCCAGTGCTAAATGTTTCTAACAGTGCAGCTTTCATGCTCTCGACGGCATCATAGACATCCATCGATACATACTTAGAGTTGCCATCGTGCGCTGGACGTGGAAGAGCCGCATTATAATAGTCTACAACCTTCTTACGTTCTCTACTTATGGCGCTGTCGAAGTAACCTATAGATCTGCGGATATTGTCATCCAGCATCGTGACTAGCTTTTCGTCATCGACCTTTTTGTAGTCTTTTTTATCCATAATGATCATACCATTTCAATGTAATAGTCATCTGCACTCTCAATCGGTTCCCAGGCACCTTCGTGCACATGGTTTGCTAATGCCAGCGCCATGACACAGTCGTCATAACAACCAGGCTCGGCTTCCATAGAGCCACTTTCTGTGACGACATATGTAAGCATCTCTCGAATTGTAACTTTGTCGTTAAGCTCTATTTCGCCCTCTCTGGCTGACGCTCTTAGCTCGTCAATTATGAGGGGCTTAGTTTTAGCTGTTGTACTAAAGCCTAGCTTTATGGTTTCTTTGTCGGTTAACTTGTCGACCTGTATTTCTGTAAAGAAGTTAGAGTAAGCCATATCTTTAGCCAACCTGGTGCAAGTCAAAAGACCGTGACCATTGTTTTCGACAATAATATACGCAGTGTTAAAGAAGTTTCCTAAGTGAAACAGAACTTGGGCATAATAGTCTGGGTGAACATGGCCCCTCCAGGTTGCTACCATCCGCTTCTTACTATCGAGCACTTGAGCGACACTGTAGTCACCACCTCGAACGCCCATAGCGACGTCTGCTCCTATAACATACTGTTCGCCAGGGTCATGGCGTCGGTACATCGTAAGTTCGCCACGCAAGTTGTTTATCCACTCGTCGCCCTCGAGAGCTAAACGCTCGATAGGGTCTCGAGCAGTCTCAAGATGCTTCTGTAGCTGCTCTGGGTTAAACACTGGTCGACCTGTTGTCAGGAAGGCTTCCTCAGGTTCAGATGGGTACTCTTGCCTAAATAAGTCGATGCCGTTTTGAGCAATCTTGCGACGACGGAACATTAGCTGCTCGTCATCGAGGAAATACTTCTCTGCCAGGTCCTCCTCGTCAGGTGTACGCTCGAACTTCTCAGGTACTTTCTCTCGATACTCAGGGTCGACGTACCAGGGAATAAACACTGGCACAAAACCGTTCGTGCCTTCGACAGCGCCTTTCCAGAGGTCATAGAACGTCCCTGTGACGCCGTTCGCTGTACTCTCAACGAATATAGCAGTGCCTGGTGCATTAGGAACGGCCTGTGTCAGCGAGTTCCAGTTGTCCAGGGCGGTAGTCTTACTCCAGAATGCAAGTTCTGAGCAGTGGACGTGTGTAAGTGTCTCTCCTCGACCAATGGCTTCACCGCCAGCTGTCGCAACAATGTACGAACTATCGAGGACGTCAAAAGACAACTCTCGCCTCGAGGAATACTTAGTGTGTGGCTTGAGTATCTCAGGACAGTTCTCGTGATAACGCTTAGTCATATCAAATAACGCACGCGTAGAGTCACTGTGGTGAGTGATGACCATAGCTTTGGCAGCTGGTCGTTGAGACACGCTAAAATACAAATAGCCGCCGACATATGTCGACAGTCCCTGTTGTCGGGCCTTCAAGATAATTACTCGGACTTTGCCGTCTGTTTTTATCTGGTCGGTTACTGCGTCGTTTAGGATTTCCTGGGCTGGCTTAAGTGCTAGTGGAGCAATCTGCCCCGTCTTAGTTCTAATCTTAAGTGCAGACTTAGCGTAAAAACTAAAGTCTTCGTAAAGTCGCTTACGAACTTGCTCCAGCTTCTTCGTCGGTTTCTTCTGCTTCTTCTGTGTCATCTTCTGCATCTCCTTCGTCAAGTAGTGAACTTAGGAATGCTTCTGCTTTTCCTACGGTCACTTCCTGTTTTGACACTGGTTTTGACTTGGTGAAGTCAAGGACCAGACGTGCAGCTGTTAGACGATCTCGCGTTTGCCCTGGGGTGCGTAGGATTTCTACAGCTGCCTCGAGTGCCTCAGTGGCGTGGGTGTTTTCGTTTTCATCTGTCATAATTGCTACTGCCTTCTTTGCGTCTTCTTTCGCTTGCTGCCTAATTGGCTCGATAGTTTCTTTGTTGAACCCGTCAGGGACTGCTAGTGGTCGACCACCTTTGTTCTTTCGGGTCAAAAGCATTTCTCTGTGCTTTGCTCGGCCTTCTGGCGTAAAATGCTGAGTTGCTAAAGGGTTCTTGTAAGTCGGTCTCGCCATGTTTGAGTTATATGGCTTTTTCTTGGGAAACTTGGATCTAGGATGCTTTGGTACGGGCATCTGACTGTCTCCTTACGTTATTATGCTGATAGTGCTCCAGGTTGCATTGGCTGGTTGAGTGCTCCTGGTGGTGGCATCATGCGACGGCGCTCTTCTTCTTCGTCTTTAGCTGCCATCATTGCCATTACTACAGCCGCTACGACTGCAAATGGGTGACTGAAGAATTGCACTTTGCTGTCTTTTGCCTTTTCAAACTCTCCGCGAATAAGCGCAGTAGTTTTAGGGGCAAGCTTTTTAGCTAACTTTGGATTTAATAAATATAATAAAACAGGATCTACCGCTAACTCTCTGGAGTTCTGAGTGTAACTTTTATAGTTATCTATATTCTCACCATATACATCTATTGATCCTTGAGACATGCCCATAGATTTTGCTTCTTCAAGCTTTTTACGTGCTCTTTTAAGGTCTCTTAGTGCAGTTCTTTCTTGGGGATTGTTAGTTGTATAAACTTCTATGTTTTCTTGTAGATTATCTATTTCTTGTAGAACGGCATTGTTTGGCTTGCCACCATCAGCTGCCATAACAAGAGGTTTTATTGCTGAATTAACGAAGCTGCCTGGTGGGCTGAAGTCATTATAAAAGTCGGGATTAGACTGCATTAAAGAGTTATCATATTGGTCGTCTATAGAACCGTCAAAAAGACTAACATTTGGATCAATTTTAGATAAAGTTAGCGCATGTGCCAATTCGTGCAGAATTGTTGTTAAAACATCTAGATCTGTTCTAGTTCCATTACTGCTTTCTGCGCCCGACGCTAGTGCAAAGACAGTTCCAGCTGTAGATGTTCTTTCAACTGTCCTTGTTTGAAAGGTCTGTCTATTAAATATTGTGCCACCGAAGTAAGCGCCGACAGTGCCTTCATTTGTAATTGGTAGTTGACCTAAAACCGTAGCAGCTTGCATTTCTTTTGCAGTGCCAAACATCTCCACAGTGACACCTAAAGCTTTTGCAAGCTCTAATGCTTCGTCAATTGATTGAATACCGTTTTCGTACTTAGAACCCTTTTTGCCAATCTGAAAGGCTGGTCTTAGCTTTAAGATAGCGTCCTTAACAGCCTTTAACGACGGTTTAGGGAAGACAGGGCTGGTGGTACTGGCCCTGGGTGATTGTCTGCGTACATCTCCGCTTTGGAGGGCTGGGATTTGTCTGCTTTCTTCTGCTTGGCTAACTCGGCTAGTCCCTGGAGAAACTCCGCTCGTTTGTCCTTCGGCACCTGGCTGTACAGAGACTGCTCCGTCTCCGTCTGATGGGGGGAGTGTTTGGTTAATTTGGTCATCTGTAAACCCTTCCTTAAGTGCAAGCATCTTAGCAGCATCTAAATAGTCATTATCTGCGCCACTTCCTGGGGCGACACCCAGTTTTCTAAACAGCTGCTTCTCGGGATACCACATAAGCGCCTGGAAGTCGGCTGTATCTATCATATAGCCATTCTGACGTAGCTTTTCAATGGCAGCCTTAGTAACTGTACGCATATAAGAGCGTTCTCCAGGGCCTTTTGGCTGCGCTTGCAGTTGTGGAACCATATTCTTGGTCATGGTGCCTGATGATTTAAACAATTGAGGCTTTTCGACCTTTTGTTTTGTACCTTTTAGTTCTTTTGATCGACGTCTAAAGAAACTTTGGTAATTTCTTTCTAGCTTAGTAACAAAAGTATCTAATGTTTCGTCGTTTTTGAGGTCAGACCGCTTTATGCCTAGTTCTTTAAGCGTTTGGTTTGTTAATCGCTTTTCTAGTGCGTCCTGGTTTTTAGGTTTTACTTGTTCGCGGATTGTAGCTCTGTTTTTGCCGAGATCTTTAGATGCCTCAAATGGGCGACCAACAAGTCTATTCCACATCCGCATCCACCATATATCCATAGTAAGTGGATCATAGTTTCCTCTAATGTTTTGATAAAAACCTTGACCAATTTTAGGTCCAATAATGTAGGAGCCCTTTACATCAGTTCCCTTACCTTCAGATGAAGGAACTTTTACCTTTGTACCATACTGGCTGTTAAAATTAGCTATGTATTCATCTAGCTCTTTTACAGTAAAATCACTGTCTAAGAAATCTTGTACAGCCATATTCTGGCCTGACGCATTATATGTATTAAAGAAGTCGAATGCTTCAATCATTGCTTTGTTACGCTCACCGCCTTTTATCCAGGTATCGGTTGGCATAACGCCATTGTCCATAAAGTGTCTAAAGACTTCTAATGCATACTCAAAGTTGTTAGCAACTGCTTGACCGTTGGATGTAACTGCCAAGGCAAAATCAAATGCTGCTTCTGCATCTGGTGATTGAGTTACCCGAGGCTCAACTAGAGAAACGACAGACTTAGCTGCTTTCAGCTTTCTGTCGTACCAGCCAATAGCATTGCCGTCGTTCTTAAGAGCTTGCATAGCTTCGGTAGCCATCAATGATGCTATTCTGTCGACGTTCTCAGGTGTATACTCAAATGGCTCTTTACGTCCTGTGGCTTGCTGCCATTTGTTATTAAGGTAATCAACAGCCTCAACTAATGTGCGCTTATTTTCGGGCTTGTAGTCTCCCTCGCGCATTTGAGCTATATCTTCAGCTGATGGCATTTCGTTTAAGTTAGTAGCAGCCAGGTCGTTTGTATCAATGTTTAGTGGGTTTGGCGTCTGGCTTAAAACTGGTCCTGTAGCTGTTTCAGTCTGCATTAGCTCTTGAGCTTTTGTTGCGTCGACACCAGTAAACGAGTTGTCTACCTGGTTTTCTAAACCGTTGTCTCGTAGGATCTGAGAAACTTCTGCATCGTTAAGAATACGTATGGGGCGCATAGAGCCAGCAATAGGCCACCCTCGAGCATCCTGGGATGCGTTAGGATTAGTTTTAAAGTCGTAGCTTTCGGTAGGATCTAGGTTGCGATTAAGGATACCATCATTAGCCTTACGCTTAGGGTTAAATGAGTTATCACTTTCCGTCTGTGTTTCTGGGTTAATCATAGGCATTTCTACCTCAACCCAAACGCGCTGCTCACCGCTGACCTGAGCTTTACCTTGGTCAAACACTGGTAGTTCTACGCCATGAATACCTGATCTAGGTGAAAGTAACTTGTTACCAATCTTAGGGCGCTGAAACTCAGACGCATACCATTTGCCTAGTGAGTATCCACTGGGTGGTCCTTTGTCTCCACCACTTTTGGCGTATAAAGGCAGTATTTCACCTGGGCGCTTCTTCTGCACCTTCATAAGCTTGTAGACAGTCCTGGTCTGCTCTGGAATAAGTTGTGGGTCTAGAAGAGGTGCTTGTGGTTTTTTGGGGTCTGATTGGATTGGCGGTAAATCTGGTATGGACTTTTGTTCATCTACCCTTCCTTCCTTAAATAGTGATTTTAAGGTTTCACCAAACTGTTCTGCTTCAGCTTGTATCTCTTCGTCTGTCTGCACTGTAGGCTGCTCGGGAGCTTTACCTCTTTGCTGTTTTACTATGCGGTCAACGTATGGTCTCACATAAGTGTCGATGTTTTCTTGAGACACAACTCCAGAATCTTCCAAGTCTTGGATCTCTTGTAGCGCCCTTGGCACTGGTGATGTTCCAAGGTTGTCGCGTAAGTAACTTAAAGATGTCAGAAGTCTTAACTCTTCATCACCTTTGATGTCTGGGTTCTTTAGAACTCGGTCTTCAAGACTCTGGCGTAATGCTTTATTGTCCTCGATGCCTCGATTGTAGTTTTCGGGAGTTGTACGCTGGTTGCCAAACTCTGCGTCGGCTCGAGGCTGCGTTGGGTTCGTTGTGTCTACGTTCACACGGTTAGGAGCCTGACCATCTATCAATGGTAATCGATCTTGGTCTCCTGGCCTAAAGTCTAGCGGAGAATAAGATGAGTTGTCACGCTGGAACTGCCTGACCGCACGTATGAGAGGGCTTAAATCTGGTGTTTTACCGCCTTCACCTACAGACTTCTCGTAGCCTTCTATAGCTTTAATAACGGTTGGAGGTGTGTCTGTTCGAGCTTTAATTATTCTTAATATTCTAGCGACATTGTCTCTATTTAAACCCGTAGCAACTTCTAGTGTGTCCTGTGGGCTGTCTTTGGTCGGAGGTGCGTCGACCTGAGCTAACTTTCGGTTTGTTTCTTTTCGCTCTGCTTTGCGCTGATCTTTGAGTAGCGCTTCCTGATCTGCTCTCTGTTGTGCAGCTGCTTCTGCATCAGTCTGGGCTTGTATAAGAGAGTTACCTGACGGAGCGTCTAAGCCTGGTCTGCGCTCGTTTTGTTGAGTAAACCTATTAATAGCTGATCTTCTGCCTGTAACTGCGTCGACGACACGACCACCAGCTGCAATACCTAATGTTGAACCACCAGATTGAAAGGCACCACCAGCGCCCAGGATAATGTTTGCAAGCCTACTTGGGTCGTAGGCACCACCTGACGTCGCAAGTGGATTAAAGTAATCTGTGTACTGACTAATGCCGCCTTTGAGACCGTTGTTAAACAAGTCGGTCACCTGGTTAGACATCTTAAGTAGGTTAGCTATCTGTGTTTTCTCTGCGCTGTCTGGGAGAAGACGCATGATAGCGTCGTAGTTTTCTTTGGTTACTTTCGATTTAACTTTGTTTTTGCCCTGGCGAATAGCTACCTGGGCGGCTGTATAATCTTCTATAAGCTGGTCTAAGGTTGCTGCCTTTTTAGGTGACAGCAAGTCTTTGATGACTTTGTTGCCAGCTATCTGTTTTATCTGCTCAGAAATACTTTCGTGCGTAGCCTCGAGAGTTTGCTTTGCTCCTTTAGATGATGACGCATTTACGTCGCCAAGATTATACCCGTTTTGGTTTGCAATCTGGCGTAACATCTTAGCGACACTAGCAGCTGTTTTATTCTCATCTGCATTTAGGCTGTTAGGGTCAACTAAGTTACCATCGCTGGTAAACATGCTGCGCCCCTTCATTATTGCAACCTCACCAGGAACTGTAGCTGTTTCTGCTACGGCCTCGAGGACCATGTCTTTTGGAACTATTTTACCATCGAGAACATATGATGATGCTCCTTCACCAGCGCCACCTGTAGTAGACTGAGCAGCTGTCTGACGTAAGATACCGCCACCAGCTTTCATGCCCAAAGCTTCAAAGAAAGCTATAATGGCAGCTTTTGTCATGCCACGCCGATTAGCTTCAGCTAAAATATCGTCGTTTTGAAGTGCATTTTTAATTGCTTCTGGGTCAGTAAGATCAATGTTCTTTTCACGTAAAAACTCTACAAATTCACCGCTGTATGATTGAGGAGCACCAGATAGTACCATTACACCAGCGCCAGCTACAGGGTTGCCTGTAAGAAGAGTTGTTGCAAGACCAGCTGCAATACTAGGCGTGGATTCAGCTGCTATCTCACCTATAAATGCAAGCGCACCAAGTGGGTTCTTAAAAGAACTCTTAGCCCAATCTAAGACACCCTCAGAATCTTGAAAGTCCTGTGCTCCAGTTTGTGCCGTTGGGGACATAGGTAAGGCATCGATCTTTTTTTGCTTTTCTCCAGCTTTTTCAAGAGCTCTGTTTCCACGTTGCTCTATTTGATCAAACTTTCCACCTTCTTGTCGGTAATTAGTTTTTGCTGCCTCAGCAGCTAATGTCATTGCTTTAACTTTAGCAATATGCTGTGGCATTACACCGAGTTCTTCGAGACCATCAAGCCAGCTGTTTAAGTCTTCGTCTGTTTCTACGCCTCCAAGGTAGTCCCACGCAAGCTTTCTGACCCTATCGTAAGTTTCGGGAGGCATAGATAGCTTAAGGGCGCGGTCTAGCGTTTCAACTTTGTTGACGTCCATGCTGGCTAACATGTTGGAATTTATGTTTGCACTTGCTAAATTACCAGCTTGCCCAGTTCTGTATAACCCTCGTTTCAACGCTCGACCAAGTCCTGTACCTGGGGGATTGTAGTTAGGCTGATTTGGTTGTTCTGGTGCTTGGTTGTTTGACTGCGGATTAAGCTTGTTTTTAAGTGCAGCTAATGCACCTTCCCGTGTAGCTCCAGTGATCTTGTACTTCTTGCCATCTGGCGCTGTAATCAGGAACTCAGCCATATGTGTATCCTATCCGTTCGTCGGTGTTACTTCCTCAACAATGTACTGGTCGTCGTTGGAGGGCGAGACATTAGGCATTGTATCATTCAGCGTAGCATTCTCATTTACTCGCTCACCCGTTTCTAGCCTGTTCAATAAGATCTGAGACATCTCTAGTTGCCTGGTAATCCAATCGAGCCAAACGCTTTCTTGTGCATTCATGTCGGGAGCTTGTGAGCCAAATAGAGCCATCTCAGCATTTGAGATTGCACCCTTAGTTTCAGAAACACGCTGCATGATGCTGTCTAGACGTATCTCAGTAAGAAACAATCGTATTGCCTCTTCTTTGTTACCAGCTGTTTTACCAACAACGCGGTTCCAAAGTGAGCTTACATCTAGTCCAGTTAAGTTTTTATTCTTATCAAGTATCTGCTTGGCTCTGTTCATTTTAGCAATGCCAGTACGGATCATGCCAACAGCTTCATTGTCTGTCTCAGGTGTCTGCTCTTGCTCCATCTTGCGCTGTAAGTCTAACCGACGTTGCTGCTCGAGGGCCTGTGCTTCCTGTATGGCAAACTCGTCCATGTCTCGAGCGCGGTTGTAGTCCATGATGTCGCCATACGTCTGTCCCATTGCGTTGTAGACACCTAAGCCACCACCAGTGGCTGACTGACCGAGACCAGATGTGCCTATACGCATCATTGCTTCACCAAGACCTATTTTCTGGTTCTGTGGTATCTGAGGCATACGGACAGAGCCTCGAGCGTTACCACTAAGGGCTCCACCTGGTTGCGCTGTTGTGTTCATGGGTGCGTTGTTGGCTAAAACTGGCATCACATTTTGCGCCCCGTTATAACCTGGGGTAAATCTTTGATTCATTAATGCTGGGTTCATTCTGTGTCCCTCCTATTAGAACGAATACCCAGGTTGCATCGGCCCTTGCTGGGCTCCGTACCTGAGGTTGTTATAGAAGTTTGATATCTGTGGTCCATACTGGTTTCCAAAGCCAAAACCAGCGCCCATACCAGCAAAGGTTTCTGCCGTTGGGTTCACCATGTTGGCTTGTGTAGTGTTGGTCGTCGATGGAGCGCGGCCCAACATGCCAGACATGTAGTCTTTGTACATGCCATACCCAAAGTCTCGGTTGCCCTCAAAGTTGGCTCGAGCGTCACTAAGTCCAGCCTGGTCAAACCCTTGTTGATTAGTGCCAGCGCCGAACGCCATGTTGCCACCAGCTGACGCCAGGTTTGTGCCTGTGTTAAATGCGTTGGCTATTTGGCTATTCATGTTGGCTGCGTTGCCAAACTGGTTGCCTACGTTTCCAATGTTATTAACGGCGTTAGTGGCAGCGTTAGACGCATTTCCATAAGCACCGCCCATGTTGCCCGTCATTGCTGCCTGGTTGCCTATGTTGCCAACGGCGTTACCTAAGAAGTTCCCGGTGTTAGCCATCGATGTTCCCATCGAACCTGTGGCGTCCATAGCTTGTCCAAACTGTGCGTTGTCTTGGGCAAGCTTGGCGTTTCTCAATTGGTTGACGACGTCTGATCGAACGTCAGCCTCTCTGTCAGCAAAGCCTCTTTGGGCTACAGCTGAGGCGATACCAGCGCGGCTAGAGTTAGTGTTTCCACTGCCTGATGCGCCCATGTTGATCCCTGGCAATGTGCCTTCCTCGAGTGCGCGACGATCATCTCTCATCATAGCGTCCACTAAGGGATTAGCGTTATTCATGGCATACTGATTAGCTGCACCCATTTGGTCCTGGTTGCTTCTGTCAGCTAGGGCTCCAAATCTATTTGTGATGCCTTGGGACTGACCAGTAAGATTATCGAACTGTCCTTGGTAGTCACCTATCTGTTGTCGGTTACCTCGGTAGTCGTCAGCTAGTCCTATGTTCTTGGAGTACATGTCGTCAAACTGGCCAGTACGACCAGATATTTGATTACCTAAGCCATAGAACTGATTGTATAGGTCCTGTGAATTATTACCAAAGCCAGCGTTCTGGGACATCATGTTCTGACCAGTAGCCATGTTGCCAGTGCCAAAGTTGTACATGGCGTTGTTGGCGGTGGTCTGCATGTCGTTAGGGCCAGCCAGGGTTTGTCCCTGGTAATAGCCACCAGCGAGGACGTCGTTGAGAGCACCTTGGCCTCCAGATAAGCCAGCGTCCACGTATGGCTCGTATTGTCTAAAGCCAGCCATGTTGGCTTCGTTAGCTCTATCCATTGCAGCTGATTGTTTCTTAGCTGCACTGTTTGCCATCAAACCGCCAACGACGGCACCTATTAAGGGCCATGCCATGAGCTTCTCCAATCTTATATGTATGTGTTCTTTAAACTTGTACCCAGGACGAGCCGTTGTAGACGACGAGACCGCTGTACCCATTACTCAGAGGGTTCCACGGACTTACCGCATAGCGCACCATGCCCTTCTTTGGGCTGTCTGGTGGATTGTCTATTACTTGGATAGTTCCCTCGATGACGCTTTTTACAGCGGTCTCGATGGCTTGTAGCTCCTGAGCTATGTAGATCTTAATGCTCTCCTCGAGCGACGGGACTGCCCGTCTGACGTATGCATTTACAGTGACGTCGGTAATCTCATTGGTTGCCATCTCTAGCTTCTCCCCGTCGCCACGACGTCGAAGTCAAAACCTGAGACCGTAAAGTCTTTAATATCTGTCGTCTCTATCTTGTAACTTAGGTAGCGACCTGATGCTCTAGAGTCGATCTTGTACGCCGTACCACTGTTGAAAGTAAAACTGGTTTCGTATGTAGGATCTAGGGTAGCCAGGTCGGCTGCTCCCATCGAGACAACAAACTCTTTATTGCCAGCGCTGGTGACAAACTGAGGGACCATCTTTGTGATGTTCTTGTAGCCTGACAATGGCAGCTGCGCCTCATCGAGGTCGATGCCTACGCGCTCCAACTTTATTGGTTTAGTTGCAGCTGTATCTAGCGGCTCTGACAAAGACGAGTTCTCGTTTATGCCATCCAGACCAAACATCTTAGATGCTGTCAGACCATCGACTGTGGACGCTTGTCCGAGCATGAGAATGTTACGTGTGAAACCAGCGTCCTGGGCGGCGTATGTACCGCCAGCTGTGTCGTAGGTTAATGTCGTTGATGCGTAGGTAGATACGGTGTTTACGTTTGCTGACGTACCAGCGTAGATGTTAGGCAAATCTAAGAAAGACCAGGTGTCACTTCTGTAGTTGTAGACAGCTGCTCGATTACACCCGTCGCCATTTGTAAACTCAGACATGTCATCTGCACTTTTGTAACAGAAGTAAATCTCTTCTCGCGCCTGGTCATACTGAACGAAGCACCTGTTAAAAGAGTTAGTGTCGATACTTGAGAAGACGTAGTCCTTGATGCGCCCGTCGACAATGGACTGCCTGGAGACGCCGTCTGTGACGTAGATGTCATTCTGATCGAAGACGTAGTGTTTACCTTCGACCTCTGCAATGCAGTTTTGATTGACCACACCAGCGTCATTAAAGAGCTTACGAAAGTTAAATATGAAGGTGCCACCGACGAACTCCATGAGCCACACCTGGTCACTAGAGTAGATCAGGAAGTTGGAGCCGAGAGTGGCCCCGTCTATGATAGGGGTAGTCATTTGCGATAGGTCGTTAAAACCAGCTGACTTAGTTGTGTCTGTAGCGTCCCAGCTGTCTGGGGCATTGTTTGCAGTCGCTATGTTACTAAAGCGTACCCTGGTGGGAAATGCAGAACCGCCCTCGTCCATGTTAAGTGCTATCAAGAAGTCACCAAAGGATCTCAGGGAAGCAGTACGCCAGGTACTATTCCAGTTCACAAGGGTGGCAAAGTTAGACATAGACGGTGATCGATACAACGGGACGACATCTGCCCTGTTAAGATACTGCACGTTAGCTAATGACGTAGCTGTTACCTGGGCAGCGCTGGTAGATGATGATGTCGCGTGATCGAGCGATATGGTGCCATTGGTAAACTCATGTACGTCGAAGGTATCACTGACAATGATTACAGTGTCATATCCTGTGGCGTTATAAAGGCCATTTGTAAAGATAGGTGTAAATCCAGTTACGTCTATAATTGATCGAAAGCCAGGAGAGCGACGGACGTTGCCCTGGTCAAATCTCACATTCTTTGCCCTGGTGTATGCATTGAGCGGAAGGTTAAATGAATCAACGTCAGTTATTACGCCTACGGAACCTAGGTTACGGATCGGTAGGTTTGGCATAATTGATTACTTCCGTTCATTCTTGTTGTCCAAGACAACGGTGACAAAGATAAAAATGATAGCGGTAGCCATGAAGGCGTATAGGATAATCTCAGACAAGGGCATCATCAAAGTGAGGGCCATGAAATGGTGTTAGGAAACCCAGTTTGTTGTGGGACATCTAATAAGGACATTCTGTAGGCACTTATGTCTGCTTTCTGTTGATCAGTCATAGCGTCCCAGCGAAGTGGGTTACTGACGATGGGGTCCACTTCAGCTACTAGGCGTCGGTCTCTTTCGGCTCTCACATCAGCGGCTGTAGCTGCATCTAGCTCTGCCTGGGTTGGCGCTACGTAAGCAGTAAAGTCAGATCCGACGAGGGCTAGTAACGCTGTGTTATCTATTGTCATGTCTGTGTCGGAGGGGTCGATAGTGTACGGAATCCAGCCATAGGTGGGATGGTTTATCTCGACATTCATCCTAGCGTTGTCAGACGACAGAGATGCTGCATTCCTGTACTCTGTAATAGCTACTGTCGTTGTGGTCATGTTATGAGATCCTCAAGAATAATGTTGATGGTGCTCTACTGGATACTCTGTCGGCTGCACCCATAGCTCTCCAAGTACCGCTTGGGGAGGACCCATTAATAGATGCGGCTGTATCATCGCTGTAGACACTTGTTGAAAGAAACCCAGAGTATCTTAAGCTGGAGCCATAGTAGGTAGTACCAGATGTTATAGTGCCAGCTGTTGGATTACCGAGCCAAGCGTATGATCCTATGCTTCCTACAGTAGAGGAAAAAGTAGAACTTATAGTTGTGCCGGAGATAACAATGCCACTACCAGCGTAGTAGGTCGTATTGTTGTCTGTGGAGCTAATGGTAAAGTTAGGGTAAGTACCTGACACCGACGTGGCACCAGAGCCTGTAAGTGTTACTGTCTGATCTGGTGCAGAGTTACTTATGGTCGTACCCGATATGGAGATACCACTGCCAGCTGAGAAGGATGCAGACGATCCACTTATGACACCATTGGCATCGATAGCTATGTTGGCACCAGCTGAGAAGGCACCCCTGATGTTGCTGTTGGTGACACGGCTGTAAGTAAAGTTACCTGAGTTATCGTAAGCTAAGGAGCCGTAGCCAGTGCCTGAGTTGGCAGCTGCAAAGTCTGTGGTCGAGAGGTTACCTGACGCTGCAACTGAGATGGCATTGATTTGTGCTTGGATGTCTGACGTTACGTTACCTAAGTACCCGAGCTCGGTGCTACTGAGACCAGCGGCTGCTTGACCAGACAACAAGTTGAGGTCGTTGGCGTTACCAGTGAACGACGCAATGAGGTTAAGGTTGTCCTCGGTAGCTGTGACGGGTGCATCGATGTTGGGGAAGGTATTCTTTATGGTGCTCTTGAGGAGACGAATGTGGTCGTCTGCTTGACCTAGGCCATCAGTGGACGCTGGGTTGCTGGCGTTCAGACTGTTGATGTAGGTTCCTGACTCTAGGGCCATGACGGGGTTCCTTACTACTTGTGGGGGACTGTGGTGGGTGACGGGGGTCTACTGAAACGCGTAAGACGGACTGTGGTGGGGCTGGGGTTTCTGCTTCAAAGAGCCTAACAACAACAACAACAAGAACAACCTTTAGCGGTCTTTTGAAATCTATTGATTGATTAGACTACCCGGGGGTCAAATGTCTGACATGGGACCCACCAAAGTCATTGATTCATTAGACATTGATTAGATTAGACTACTGGTATCCAATGATATCAATAGCTTACCAGGTCAACGGATACTATATCCGATGACATGAGTATGATCTGATGGTGTATCGATGGTAAGACATTAGACATTGGGCGATAGTTGTTAGGCTAAGGTGTTTTTCTTTAAGTTACAAATGGGGACCTAAGTCACCACCTCGGTAACACTGTGGTTACACTGTGGTTATACTGTGGTTACACTGTGGTATCATCCACCTCTGTATCCTGGTGATCATGTGGACCGAGAGTATCCAAAGCAGCATCGACCTTTAGTCCGTCGCTAGTTATGTCAGACGTGACACTGAGGGTTTGACTGTCGTCGACCCAGGTGAACTCATGTCCAACCTGGTTAGGTGCAACTGTTAATCCAAAGCTAGTCTTGGGCATGTATCATATGTCCTTCATATGTCGTGTCAGATGTGGGTTCTAAAGGTGTCCACGATGGACCACACATGAGAGGGAGGAGTGTCATATGTAGTCCATCGGGACGGGGGAAAACCGTGGCACACACTGTGTATACCTTCGTAAGGGGTCCCTAATTAAAAAACAGGAATATCAGTGGCTATTGTAATGTATACAGTTGGCTACTATCTATACACTGTCGGCGCAAACCGATGGAGACCTGAGTAGTTGACCTCGCTTCGGCAAGCGTCGCCCTCAGGTCTTTCTCTTCTGTAATAAATGTAGTGTTTGTTGGGTGTCTTCACAATGTGATGTGACATCACCTTTGTATTTCATCCGTTGATACTTTAGTAACTCAGGGTAAATGCTAGACATATCGTAGTAGCCACTATCGAGCCACGTCTGAGCTATGTATTCTGCATATTCTGCCATACTATTAACAAGCTTATCAGACGGTAACCAGTAGCGCTGGTAACCTTTGTGAGGGTTTCTGTAGATATATTCAGTAGCGTGACATTCGCTCACAATACGACTGACAGTCTCTCTGGGTATCTCCAGGGCAGTAGCAATCATCTGTACTGACTGCCCTAGATCACGATGCTCCCACAGAACCAATTGACGTGCAAATGCAGCCTTAATCCTGGTGGACTGAAAGTAAGCACTCATCTTGCTTTCTTTGATCCATCGTTCGCGGTCTTTGAATAGCTGGAGCTCGAACTTCGCTTGGGCATCAAGGAAGTCAAACTTGGCGTGTTCTTCTAAAGTTAATTTCTTTTTAGAGTAAGCCATTTGACGTATATAGTGTCACTTTATTGCAATTCAAGATTATGCTGCCTCGACGTCAACAATTTCGCAGACGCTACCAGTGCAACTTAATGTCTGGCTTCCCTTGGTTGTGTCGCCTTGCTCGTAGTCTGCCAAGAGGTCCCAATCAATGTGCTTAGGCATCTTAGCCAGGGCAGCTTCGTAGGTAGCCTTGTCGACGTCCTGGTAGGGCGCTTGCTGGTATGTGTGTTCATACTTAGGTAAGAATGCAGCCCCACTCATCTCATCGAAGTGGTCATAGACCCATCCTCCGACACCAGGCCACTCATGGTCAGCAACATCAACAGTAATTGAGGGTTTGTGTGAGCAGTAGTGACGTTGGTACGTTAACCACAACTCTAGCTGTTCAATGGCATTTACGTCGCTTTTAGTTACTGATCCTTTCGGCGCACTTACAGGGAAACTAAAGACAGTAGTTGTGTCAGGCGCTGTAATGTCTGGCTCACTGGGTATTCCCTGATCAATCATAAACTGAGTAATAGGATCTTTGTTGTCGCCTCGGACAGTTCTAATGTAATAATCACTGTGTCTAGCGTGTATGCCATCAGATGTATTTGTCAGTTGGCTTGAAGTTCCTTCTGGCTTAATACAAGTAACAGCCGCCGCCTGGTTGATCTTTAGATGTCCAGCCCAAATCTTGTTAGTGGCATCTGCTAACATGCGGAGCCGCTTCAGTGCGTCAGGTAAGCTTTCCTTGGTTCGACCACTGAGTAGCTTGTTGTCTCTAATCCCCGTCATTGATACGCCAAGAAGAGCTTCCTCTTCAGTGTTCGAGCGCCAACAATCTCGTAGGTACGGGAAGTGTG
>Ga0181421_1000020_pt1 | contig 40929 bp, 37 predicted proteins | sample 44SPOviralmetaG_FD_130146 | JGI IMG/M metagenome (GOLD analysis project Ga0181421, IMG submission 130146) | Marine viral communities from the oligotrophic San Pedro Time Series (SPOT) site, San Pedro Channel, CA, USA - 44 SPOT_SRF_2013-06-19 | ecosystem: Environmental > Aquatic > Marine > Strait...
GCCTGCCTTGCACGCAGGAGGTCATCAGTTCGACTCTGATATTCTCCACAAATAAAAAGGGGACCTCGTAATGAGATCCCCTTTTTTGGTTACAGGAACTTTGGGTATGGTGCCCAGTATTTTATTGTTCCTTACTACTTGCCACAAGGTTCACCTGTAGCTACATTTATCCAGTTTTCTTTATCAAACCAGTCTTTTAAAGTTGCTCCTTTTTTACGAGCACCTTTTATATTACTTTTAGAACTACGTCTGTATTTACCTCTTGAAGCAGCATTCTTTTTGGCATTAACAACCTTTTGTCTTTCTTCTTTAGACATTGATCTTACTTTTGAAGCAGGTAAACAAACTTTTCTAGTGCCGCCTCCTTTTATTTTATTTGCCATTTTTTAAATATTTATACATTTCTAAACCTAGTTGTTTTCCTAGTTTTGAATCTGACTTATAATGAGCTTTAGCTATATTCCTACTATATGATATGTCTTCTGCTTTCTTATTTAATTCTTTAGACTTTTCAGGATATTTATCTTTTAAAACTTCAGCTAATAAATAACCTTGAGCAGAATGTCCTGAAGGATAAGAAGGTGTTTTCATAGACTTTAATTCAACATCTTTTATTTTAATTCCAAAACTTTTAGCAAGTTGCTTAGGCCTAGGTCTATTAAAATAATTTTTTAATTTTTTAATTACAGGTAAAGATGCTTGAGATATTTTTGATATTTCTTCATCATTGCCAACTATGTCAACAAAGCACTTATCAACGTCATCATTTTCTCTAACAAAACCCTCGTCATCTCTTAACTTACTTATTTCTTTTAACTCTTTAAAAGTTTCTAATGAGTTATCTTTAGGCGGTTTTTTGTTTTTAAATTTTTCTATGTTAAAATTACTAAACATCTTAATCTTTTTTACCTACTCCCCAGTTGGCTGCACCTTTTTTTCTACACTGTACTAGTTGACCAGACGCATAAGCACTAGGCCAAACTTTAACTGCTGCTTTTACTTTCTTGTAACAAGCGTCTTTTACTACTTTTTTTGTTCTAGCCATTTTATTTATATCTTTTTTCAATTGCTTTTCTTAATATTTCAGCTTTTCTAGCTGCTTTCTCTTCTCTAGTTTCAGGTTTGTCTGACTCTAGAGGTTGAAAGTTTTTATTGTTTTTATTCTGTAATCTTAATATTTCTTTAACTCTTGATTCCTCATTTTTAAATCTTTTAATTTCATAAGATTTTAAACCAAATTGTTTTAATATAGATTTTTGTTCCCAAGCTTTATAACCTTTAGGATCTTTTATTAAGTAATCTAAAGATTCTTGATCTTTCTGAGCTTTAGTTTCTAAAGTCCACTTAGGCCAACCACTAGCTAACGCTATCTTTTGCCATGTTTCTGTATCTTCATCCATTATTGAAGACAAGTTATCGTACTTTAATAATATTCTATCTAAAGGTATGTTAGTAGTAGCAGATACAACTTTCGCAGAAGCTAAAAAAGCTGGGTTTGTCATGCTAAAACCTTCATCCATCATCTGTTGTCTTCTTTTTTTAGAATCAAACTGCCATGTTGCTTGTCTTAACCTAGATATTTTAGAACCTATAGGCGGTGAAAATTGTAGTAGCTTATATATTGAATCAACATACTCAGGTCTTTTTCTTCCAGATCTTTCGTATATGTCTAATAAAAAGTTTTTAACTACAGATACAGCAGCACCAGCAACACCTAATCCTCTTAACAAAGAGTCTGCCATGCCATTAGCTACGTCAAGAGCTTTTTCATTTTTCTTTTCATCTTCTTCGTCATCACCAAACCCTAAAGCAAACACAGCTTGTTGCAGTGCATTGAATATAATATTTTGAACTACACCGTAGTATATTATTTTACTTACATTAGACTTGCTATCACCTCTACCAGCCGTTAAGTCTTGAATCGCTCTTTTCTGTAATCTAGCATATTGCATAGGTGTGTTAGCAAACATAAGTATTAATCTACCATAATCACTTGACTGCTGTTGAGATATTTTATCAGGTCTACTAGACTGTTGGTTTTCTTCAGTTTTTTCCATAAACTCTTCCATAGCTTTTGCTTTGGCATCTGCTTCTGTAAAACCTTTTTTCATTAAATCTTTTATTCTGTTTCTATAAAACGTAGCACCACCAGTAGCAATAGCAAAGCTATCTGCATATTGAGTTGGTGCATAACCTTTAGAAAGTATGTAATTTAAAACTCCTTTAGCTTTGTTCTTACTAGTGTTTGCAGCATCTGCTATTTCAGATTCTGTTATATTTATCTTTAGTCCATTACGTCTGTCTTTTAAAAAATCAGAGTTCATCAATGTCATAAAATCTTTCCAGTATTGAGGTTGATTAGCAAATGCAGCGCCAGCTTTTAAAGGATTATTAAAATCCCAGTTTAAAAAGTTTATAGAAGATATTGTTTGTAATATAGCTGATCTAGTGTTAAAGAACATTATAGCAGCGTTAGATCCATTAATATAATTTAATATTCTATTACTTAATCTATTACCTTCTTGTAGTCTGTTACTACCTGACTTCATACGTTTAAGTATGTTTTCCATAGCTTCTCTATATCTAGGTCCGTAAGCTGCTTCAAGCTTGTTTAAATTCTTTTCGCTAAATATAATATCTACATTTTCTTGCCACTCTTGTAAGTATTCAGGTCTTTTAGTTTCTTTCAAACCTCTCATTAAGTCAGTAGTTATATTACCAACTAACCAGTCTCTTAATGGAGAAGGATATGGGCTTTTGTTTATCATTACTAATTGATCAGCAAAGCTTTTTAAAGTAGGATTATTTTCTACAATAGAGTTTAATTCTTTAGTATCTGTTTTTGATAATCCAGGTATTTCTAAACCTTGCTTGTTCCATAAGTAAACTCTTACTGCTTGTTCATTGGTAAAACCATCTACTGCTTCTTTATTTAAGTCTTTAGGTACGTCTAAATCTTTTTTAAGCTTTTTAAAATCTTCCATTAGATTTAATCTAGCTGTTTGTAGATTTAATTGGCCTCTTGAAAATGGATCAAATAAATTCTTTTTAAACCAAGCCAGTTGTGAATCACCTAGTTTACCCTTACTTAACAATGGATATATTAAACCTGTAAAATCCTCAGCAGAGTAAGGTATAAAAAATTGAAACTTATCTCTTTTAGAACCTCTAACTTCTGCTTTTGCTTTAGAGTATTCTTTTTGAGATGCAATACCTGTTTTTTGCTCAATTATATCATTAAAATCTAAGTTTAAATCTTTAGCTTGGCTAGCTTGCTGAACTTCAGACTTAACATCCACAACGTCTAATACTTTTTTAACTGGACCTTCTTGCTTTTTTCTTGGTTTTGTTATTTCAAAATCATAACCACTATTTTCTGGTGTTATAAAATCATTACTTTCCCATACATCTGTTTCCCAGCCTAATCTTTCAGCAACATTGTTCATTAAAGTAGTATATAGTTTAACTCTACTTGGTTCTGATTTTTTAGCAGAAAATTCAATTTTATTTATGTTTTCGTTTTGACCTATAGCATTTAACAAACCATTGTAAACAGTTTTAATAACCTTAACAGAATCACCAGTGCCAGTAATATCTTGTCTACCATCAAGATCAAACTCTACGTCAAAGCTTCCCTGACTATCTCTAGCGTCTAAATTAAAATTATATTTTTTATCACCTATATTAAAAGTGGTTTTCATATTACCTGCATCGTCAGTTTCCCATTTTAAGGAAGTAGACTCTTTGCTAAACTTTATTTCATTTTTCTTTACTAGTTGAGTCTTAGATTTAACATCTAAAAGATTCATTGACTCTTTAACAGCAGCTACGTTAGCTGCAGCATCATCAGCAAAGTAAAAATCATTATAACCTTCAGCTGCTTTTCCTATGATCCAATTAGCTTTAGCTTCTCCAGTAGAATTACCTAAACCTGTTATATTTTTTAATGGTATTTCTAAACCTTGAGACTTTAAAAACTCATAAATAGCAGGTGCAGCTTGTGGAGCTCTTGCTGTTAAAACAAAAACATCATCTGTTCCTCTAGCATCTTTAATCTTTTGAGCTATATCAAATAAAGGTCCCCTAGCACCATCAGTTACATTATTAAAGTCATCAAAATTTAAATCATAACCTTGGTTTTTTAAATCAAAACCTTCAGCTGCAAATTCTTCTGCATTTAACTCTCTAACTTCACCATCTGGCGATGTAGCTAAAACTATATTATTACTAGTAGCTAGTGTGTCATCAAAATCAAACACCCTAATCTTTTTAACAGGAGCATTAGGATCACGAGCTATTCTTAAAGCTTTATCTATTGTAGCAGCTTTACTTAAAACTTCCTCCATAGACATGTCTTCATTAACCTCTAAAACACCGGAGCTTTTTAATAAATCAACATCTATATCTTTTGCTTGGCTTGCAGATTTTTCCAATATCTTTACTTTTTTATCAAATATTTCTTTCTGTAGTATCTGTTTGTAAGCTTTTTCTCCGTTTATAGAATATATGTTATTACTTATTCCAGTTTGATTCTTTAAAAACTTAGTAAGTCTTAATATTCCTTCTGGACTTGTTAAAGCTATTTTTGGACCACCTTCTATTCCTTTAGCATCTATAAGATCCGCAACGTAATTAGGTCCAAAAAACTGAGTATGGCCAGATAGAATTTTATCTAATGAAGCATCTGTTAAAGTTCCTTTTAACATGCCTTGAAAAAGCTCTGTCATAGTTATAGAATTAGGAACTAAGTGTTCTCCTTTAGTTATTAAATCTACATAAGCAGAAGGTTTTGTACCAAACGCTGCTTGAACTTTAGCTTCTTCTAAAGTATATTTTTTCTTACCAGTTTTTTTATTAATAGCGTTTATATTTTGTTTTAATCTTATATCATATCTATCTTTAAACTCTGGAAACTCGTCTATAAATTCTTGAATAGAAGCATCTTGTTGTTCTGTATCTAACTTAAGGAAGTTTTCTTTACTAAGTCTTTTGTTTTTAAAGCTTTCTATATCTTGATTACCGTCTATTAAATATAAATAATCAAAACCACTTAAAGCTCTTAAACCTTTAACAGCACCTGTTTGTAATTGAAAAAATTGAAACAACTGTAGTGGTGTTATTTTTTTACCATTTTGATAATCTTCCTGTATTTCTAACATTAAAGTTTTAAATAACTCTATGTTAGCTATATTTGCGTCTTTTATTTTTTGTTCTTTTTCTTTTAGTAAAGAAAGTTTTTCTTCTACACTACCAGTAGAAAGCATTGGTTTTAATATATTTTTTACCTTAGTAAAATCTTTATTCATAGGTATAACGTCGCTAGTATTAACGTTATTTTCTTTTTTAAATTTAGATGATCTTGCTTTTACATACTCCATGAAGTATGCTCCCATACTGCCATCTTCCTTTTGCTTAGCAGGATCTAACAACCTATTACTAAAACCTAAAAATTCTAAACTTTCATTAAAAGAACCTATTAAACCTGAGTCTACTATTTTAACAACTCTTTGTGCAAAATTGTTCATACTTTTTGCAGCTGCTTTATTTATAGTTCTTTTTCCTTTTATCTTGCTAGTAATTATATGATCTTTATTATTTATTTGTTTTAAAAGCTTTTCATCTGCTTCTTCTAAAAACTTTTTATTTACCTTAACAAACTCACCACCTTGCTCTAGCATAGGATCTTCTTCTAGCAGCATATCTATAGCCTTAATAACATTATCATCTACACCTTCTATTGCTTCTTGAAATTCAGGTTTATAATTACCATCTTCGTCTCTATAGCCAGTGGTGTAAGCTATGTCTACCAGCTCGTTTGCTTTTAACATAAAAGCTGATAAATCATCTGGCTCTAAAACTATATCTTTAGCAAAACTATAATTTTCACCTCTACCTAAATCTCTAGCTATAAATGCAATCTCTGCCTCTACATTATCTCTACCAAACTTTTCAGCTCTTAATTCAGCTAGTGTAGTAGGTACATAACCTTCAGTACCTGGTTGTCTACCAAAGCTATCTTCTACTTGAGAATCTAACACTTGTCTTAAAGCATCTTCTGTAAATTCAATAGCTGCTACTTTAGCTAATGAGTTTCTTCTAGCGTCAGGTCTTGCTGTGTTAATAAAGAAATTAGTTAAATCTTTAGTTGTTAAATTTGGTATTAATTGTTTTTTAGGATTACCAGCATATGGATCTTTAACTCTTGAGCCTTCTGATCTAGACTCCTCAGTCAATGTTCTAGCTTGCTTACCTGTCTTTGGATCTATCACTGGCTCAGTAAGTCCATTTAATCTTTTGTTCAATGTTGTTTGCTGAGCTTTAGCTAAGATAGCCGGTACATAAGTTTCAACAAAGTTTTTATATTTAGCACTTGTTGGCGTACCCATTATCTTTTTAATATCAGTTTCTAAATCAGCAATAGCTGACTTTCTAATAGCCTTTAAAAATGCTCCTGAGCTTACGTCTCCTAATCTAGTTCCTAGTGTTCTCTTGGTCTTCTCTATAACTTTATTATAAAAATCTCCTCCTTCTTCCATCCCTAAGTCATCACCTAGTTCTAAAAAACTTTGTCTTAATGATTGCTTTTCTTCTTTACTAAAATCTTGCTTTGGCTTTTCAGACAACTGCTCTTCTGACTGAACGCCTAATAAAGGTGCTACAATTTCTGTGGCTCTATAAAAATCTCTACGTCTTGAGTCTCCTATAAATTGCCCAAGCGTAACTGCATCTTTATATTCTTTAGACTTTTTATAATAATCTTCTACTAAACCTACTACACCTCTTTTAGAATACAATATATCAGAAACTATATCGTCTATCTCTACAGCACCTTCAACACTTTGGCCTGTTTCAAAATCTCTAGTTCCTGCTACTTTAGGATTATCTTTAACAGCTGTTTCACCTATTTTAAATTTACCACTAGTAACATATCTTCTTACGTCGTCTTCAAATAAACTAGCTAATTCAGCTGCTGATGCGTTTCTTTGTTGTGCTTGTTCTATTTCTAAATCTTTAGCTTGACTAACAGCTTCACTAGCTTCTTCTCTTGCCACTACTCTTTCTTCATCAAACTCTAAACCTGCAGCATCTAAATCATCAGATATTTCTATACCTTGTTCTGCAGCATTTCTTTGAGCTCTAGTAAGTCTTCCTTTATTTATAGACTTGTTGTAATCTGCTATAAAGTTTAAAATATCATTAGCATTATTAAACTCTATTTTACCTAAGCCAGGTACATTTTGTAAAAATCTTCTACTAGCGTTACGTAAGTTATCTCCTAGTTTTTTGTCTTTAGCTATTAAACCAAGGTCAACAAACTCACTAAATAAAGTAATTAGTTCTTCAGCTTCTTTGGCTTCACTTACTCTACCATCTCTTTTGTATTCGTTAAGTGTATTATTAAGTGATTTAATTAACGCATTATTTTTAAGAGATGGATTTTGACTTAATACTTTTAATCTATCTTTAATAACGTTAGCCATTGCATAAACAGCTTCAGGATTGGTTCTTAAAGTATTTTTAAGAAACTTATGTAATATTTCATGAGCACCAGTAAAGTAACCAACACCATCAGTCATTTTTTCAGTATTAACTAAAGCTATTTCTTTGCCATCTATATTAACACTAAGGCCTCTACCATCTGCTAAATCAGGATCAAGTCCATTTTCTTCTAAAAACGCTCTCATTTCTTCTTCGTTTTCAAAAGTTTTAAATTCATCTATTACATCGTCAGATAATTGTTTAGATACTTTTTTACTTTTATTTATTTTATCTTCAGTTTTACCTATGTTGTTAAGCCTTTGATTTATTTCTTTTATTCTTCCTTGTTGTGGCTTAGTAAGTTCAGAATCTAAACCCTCTATTTCTTTTAGTAGCTCTGATTTCTCAACCATTAAATCAAGAGATTCTGCTCTAGCTCTTTTACTAAAACTACCAGGAACTTTTAATCCAGCATTTCTAATAGTAGATATTGTCTCTACTTTATCATGATAATCTTGTTCAGAAATATTACCAGCGTCTTTTTGTTTTTTAAGATCAGCTAAAACTGTTTTGTAAAACATTTCTGTTTGAGCTAGATTACCTTTAGGATTAAACTCTTTAGCAACTTTCATTGCTGTAGTTCTTAACTCTGTTCTAGTTTGACTAGCTACTGCTCCACCAAAAGGCAATACAGTGCCTATAGTTACACCAGCTAAAAACTCTTCCCAATTGTTTTCACCATTTACATACTTAAATAAATCTCCTTGTTTAGCACCTGTATTTAAAGCTTGTAAAGTACTTTGACCAACCTCTGTTAAACCTTCTATTAATGAGTTAGGTGTTTGTTTTACAACACCTTTACCCATATCTTTTATGATTTTTTTAATATCACCTCTAAATAATGATTTAACTCCAGACTTGTATGATACACCCATGCTTTTAAAAAAAGCTTTCATAGTTGTTTCAGCTCCTAATTTTTCTAGTCTAGACATTAAAGCAGCCGTAGCTAAATCTTGAGCTACATTATCATACTCTCCACTAGCTATAGCTTCACCTAATGCTTCTTCAGTTATACCATCTGGATATTTTTCTTTATCAGCTAGCATGCCTTCTTTAACGCCTTCTATATAGTTTTCACCATAAAACTGAGCCGTAACCATAGCTCCACCACCTAAAGTTAAAGCACCAGCAACAGGTGCTAGTACACCTCCAGATGCAAATGTTGCTACCGCACCTGCAGAAGCGGCGGCCATTTGAGGTATAGAACCACCTAGACCGACCATAATATCTCTAAAGCTTATACCATCAGAAAACTTAGCTTGCTCAGCTAAAGCTCTATATTCTTCAAACTCTTGCATCTGAGATATATTTTCGCTTAGACTTCTAGATTCTTGTTGAAGATCAATTTCTAATTGCTCTCTTAATTCTTTTATAGTTCCAGTTAATTCAGGTCTACCATCTATTCTTCCAGATCCTCTTTCACCTATTTTTATTTTAACCTCATCGTCATCACCTTTGCCTTCAGCTGTTAGTTTTTCAAGTTGAGCAAGACCATCTTTAGTGTTTTTAACACGCATACCATCTACTTGAGCACCAATAACATCCATTGAATTACTAGTTAAACCTTGAGTTGATACAGCTAAGTTTTCTATACCAGCAATAACATCAGACATTATAGATCCTTTACCATAATAAGCTTGACCAAAGTCTGAAAGACTATAAACTAAGCTTTCACTTCTAGCTACTTGCTTTTGATCTGCTGTATTTATAATACCAAGCATTTCACTAATTTTATCTGACTGTTGCATTACAACAGGGTCATTCTGCGTAGACTCATCTATAAGTCCAGCATAATAATCATTAACTCTTTTTTGGGCTAAATCAACACCTGCTCTAGTAGTAAGATCATAAACATTTTTTTCTATAAGTTGTTGTTTAAATAACTCAACTTTTTCTTCAAGGTTTTTAATATAAAAATTTCTTCTAGCATCAACAAGTGGGTCAGAGTTTAAAGACTCGCTAAATATATTTGTATAGTCTTCTTCTTTATTATTGCTTTCTTTAATTTTTTGTTGTAATTCATTAACTAATTTCTTGTTATTAGAATATTCATTTTCAGACTCTACAGTTGACTCGTTTAATAAAAATGGATTTGATATATCAGAAAAACCTTCGTTTACAAGATCTATAGTTCCTGGGGTTTGTAATTTATTAACCATATCAAGTCTTTCCTGCCCGCTTAAGCCTGGAAAATTTAATATATCTTGAATTTTTTTATTATATTCTTTTAACTGCTGATCATAAGATTTTATTTTTTCATCTCTAACTTGCACTTCTTTTTCACTTGGAGTTACGTTTTGAATAGAAGTTATTGGATCATAATCTAAAGCAGGGTTTATGCTTTCAGGTATATTTAATGGAGCTTGATCAACAGAAGTTCCGTCAGGCACAGATTCAGCAACCAAAGGAGCTTCACCAACTTTCACTATTATTTCAGAATTTCTTTTAATTAATTCTTCTAACGTTATATTTAGTTCCTTAGCTCTAGCAATTAAAGCTTCTTCACTAACAGGTACTCCATTTATTTCGTACATATTATTTTAGTTCTTGCGTAGCGTTTCTTTGTTCTAATATAGCCATTAAAGCTTTATATTCTGCATCATTTAAATATGATTTTTTATAACCTTCTTTTGCTTGTACATCTGGTCTTAAATAAAACATTAATTTTTTATCTTGCATTAAAAATTGTTTTTCAATATCTGTTAATTTATCTAATCCGTTTTTAACTTTCCATTTTTCATAAGAATCGCCATCAGGAAAATTACCAAAACCACCTTTGCCTTCTGCCATTTCTTTTGCTTTTTGTTCTTCTAGTTTTTGCTGTTGAGCATACGCGGGATAAAGCTTATTCATAGACATAATAGCTTGATTATTATCTTTATTATTACCTCCAATAGATTTTTGTATTTGCTGAGCTAATTTAGTAGAAGACGCAGGGTCTTTAGGGTCATAAGTTGCTATGTTGGTAACCTTATCAACAACTTCCCCTCCTGTTCCTTCATCAAGGCTATAATCTTTATGTACTAAAGTAACTGTACCATCTTTATTAACAACTACATCATCAACAGTTTTACCATTAACTACATTGTTTATAATTAAATTTCTATTATCAACAGGGTTTTTGAAAAAGTCATATACATTTTCTACAGTTTCCATGTAGTAAGGAGTGCCATCTTCGTTTTCCTCTTTAGGATTATAAACTTCTTTTTTAACAAACTTTAAAGTATTATCCATATTAGCATTATCATTATAAGCTTTTTCTGATAAATAAGTTCTCATTATATCGTCTTGCTCTGCTGTTACTTTTTCAATTTCTTCTGGAGACATATCACCAGCAAACTCATGCCAAGGGTCTTCATATAAAGAAATGTCATAACCTTTTTCAGTAGCTATTCTTTGTATTTCTTCATCAGGTATTTCATCTTGCCAAACTCTTCGCATAGAGCTATCGTTAGACATTAGAGAAGTTATACCTTGGCTTTTAGATAGTTCTTCTATAGCTTCTGGTTTTTTCTCTTGCGTTATAGTTTTAAACGTATACACTTGACCTTCTTCAAGCCCAGGATATGGCAAACCTGTCATAGGATTTATATCGCCTTTTTTAACTTTAATGTAATCTACAAACTTACCATCTAAACTATCTGGCTCTATAGCTTTATTAAAAACCGCTGTAAGAGGAGAAGATAAATTCACTTTTCTTTCATACAATTTTTTCTCTGCTGCATTGTTTGCTAGTATTTCGTTACCATTTAACATTGCTGCTTCTGATATAATATTTCCTTCTTCATCTTTTTGCTCTGGACTAAAGTAATAAAGTTGACCATCTTTTTCTACTATTTGCACATCACCACCTTCATGCATTCTTTGTAACATAACTTTATTTTGAGTTGATCCTACAGAAGAAACATTATCACTATTAGAGTCTTCATTAAACATCTTAGATTCGCTAGCTAAATAAGCTACTTGTTGTTTAAATTGTGGTACTAGTCCATTTATTTTAGCTAAAGCTTGATTACCCTCTTGTCTACCTATTATACCATCTTGCATGGCGTTTTTAATTTTAAAATATTCGTCTACTTTACTATTCCAAAAACTAAGTATATTTTGATCCATCATAGCATTTCCACTATCACCAAACTCATTTACTTTAGAATAAAGACTTTGCATTAATACATCATCTTTTTCTTGAATTTCTTGGTTTAGCTTTTTTTGAGCAGCTACACCTTTTCTTATCTCTGCAGTAGTTGTTGCTATTTGATTTGTTAAGGCATTGCCGCCTTTAATAAAAGCATCAAACTCTCTATTTATAGTTCTTTGTGGATTTTTAAAACTCATATTTATTTTTATTTTTATTAAATCTTTTTAAAAAGCTGGTCTAGAGTCATTTGTATTATTGCCGCCTACGAAGGCGTTTTTGTACCAAACCCTCCCGCTATCATACCAACGCCACTAGCTATTGAATTGCCTATACCTACTATAGCTTGCGTTCTTGCCGCTCTAGCATCTGCTTGATTTTGATTTGCGTTGTCTAAAAGTTTTGCTGTTCTATCCATTTGTGCTTCGTGGAAATTAATAGCATCTTGCTGTTCCATCATGTCTCCTTGAGCTTTCATTTCGTCTAGTCTTTGAGCTCCTTGAGCTTTTTGGGTTTGTATTTGAGCTTCACCTTCAGCAGCCATTGCTTTGTTTTGTACTTCTTGAGCTTGTATACTAGCTGCAATACCTCTTTTACTTTGTAGTGCCATTTGAGCTAAGGCGGTGGCACCACCTGCAGCTTGACCAGTTTCCATCATTACATCTAAACTATTCGCTAAGGCTTGGTCAGCTTGATCAGCTTGTATTTTAAAAGCCTCTGTAGCAACAGTTAAATTAGCATAAGGATTATCCAAATTTTCAAAATGATTAGTCATGTTTTCATAAGGATTTTTAAATTCTGGTCTTGTTTCTACCATAGCATCTAAAGCAGCTTGCTGCTGAGCTGCAATACTTCCTTGAGCTCTACCTTCTTCTTTTGCTCTTTTAGCGGCTATTGCATTAGTAGTTGCACCTGCTGCTATTGCTACACCTCCTGCTATTAATAAACTTGTTGCTACTGCCATATTTTTTATTTTAAAATTTTAATTATTTCATGAGACGGCTTGCTATCTACATGCCACCCTAATTCTTTATGTTTATCTATAAGTGCTTTTGTTCTTCCTATTGAAAATATATATTTATAACCCCAGTCTTTTATTATATACTCTATAGTGTTTATAAGACATTTTATAGCCATATCTCTGTCATCTTCTCTATATTCAGGATTAGATATTATCCATTCTAATAAAACTGCCTTAGAGTTAGTTATATAAATAAATCCAGCAACTATCATAGTACCTTCTTTTTCTATCACAAAACCACCTTTACCATTATCTGGTAAAAAGTCTTTTTCTATTGGTGGCCATTTCCATGCTTTCCACCATTCTACTAGAATCTCATAATCAGATTCTGTTAATTTTCTTATATTCATTTAATTTAATTACATTGATGCTATATTGTAATTTAATGATATAGCATATAATTCTTTCATTTGACCAGGTGCTGTTATTGTATCCGTAGTAAATGTTACGTCTAGATAAAAACCTTTAATACCTGATATATTTTCACCAAAACTAATTTCACCAGGAGAAACTGTTGAGTTATTTATTAAGTTAGCCATATACTTATTTTCTTTTCTATCAAACCCAGCATGTAAAACAGGTGCGTTAGTCGCATTTGCTGTAGTACCTGTATTGCCAGCTGAATCATAAGCCCCTTGAACATAACTTAGTATAGTTGTGGAAGTATCTCTTGAAGTTTCCCAACTACCATCCCAAGCGCCACCAGCGACTCTACTAGCAGTGTCACCAGTTCTATCTGAAGCTAAGACTGTAGCTGTCCAACCACTCATACCTTCATAATCTATTGTCAAGAAGTTTTTTTGTATAGACGGCTGCGAATTAGCAACGATGCTTACACTAGCTACGTTATCTACTCCATAAAATTGGCAATGAGGAGTTGCGTCAGCATAATGTGAGTAAATACCTTGTGTTATAGAAGTTCCACTAGCACTAAAAGGTTGGTTATTAATTGTAAAAAACTTATTCTTTAAACTACCTATTCTAGCAGGTTGATAAGTGTATGTGCTTGGCCAGCCTTTTACTTGTTCATCAAAACCTAAAGTTTCATAAGTTAAATCTCTTTTAGGCACAGTACCATTTGTATTGTTGTATTCATTGGCTTTATTAGGTTGTATAGAAACTAAATACTGTTTATTATAAGCGTCCCAACCTCCATAAACTCTACTTCTATAATAAGTTTCTAATCTTACTTTAGTTACATTTTGAGTTTCTACAGAAGGTAAAGTTCTGTTAAATAATAGAAAGTTGTTAGTACTATTTTTTCTAAAACCAGTAACATAAACATTTAAATCTTCAAAAGTACCACTGCTGCTATATTCTACAAATATTTTAGCACCTATTAAATATTGCTCTTGAGGTAAAGCTGCATTGTTAATGTAAGATATACAACTTTGATTACCCGAAGGCGGATTACTAGTTGCTGTTATACTGGTGTCTACTATAAAAGCATTAGTATAATCATCATTTAAATTAGCAAATTCATCCCTAAAAAAATCTCTCATACCATATTCTGATATTTCAGTTACACCATCATGTGATAATCTTAATACAGCGTTTCTATTCCTATCTATGTAGTATTTTCTATAAGCAAATATTGCAAAAGACTCTGGGTTTAACCCAATACCATACTCACCCGTGTAAGGTATTATTTCTCCTATTACAGCGTTTGATGTTGTTACAGATCCACCGCCTTCAGCATTATATATAGCATTTTTGTTAATTAAAGCTCTACTAGATTTATTTTCTTGAAGTACTATTAAGTTGTTTTCTTCTGCGTAAATCTTTTGTATTGACCCATATTGAGGATTTGAAGCTCTAGTAATATTAGTCCCTGTAGGAAACTCATTAGTTCTGTTAATACCAGTTCTAGAATTAAATATACCAGAATATATTAAAGCATTAAATCTATGTTGCTGCAAAGGATCTTCTTCGTCTAAGTATGCCCTAACCCCAAGATCCATTGGAGCATTGTTAAAACCTCCTCTAATGTACATATCTTCTGTGAAAAAGTTTTCTTTAACTACAGAATACCTAGGATTAGTAGTTCCTGGAGTCATTGGAGCAGCTGGAAATCCAGTTGCAGTATAAGTCATTGGCGGAGCGTAAACATTGTTAATAGGCCAAACATTGGTAGCTGCAGAGCCTGAACTTCCAGGAACTACGACGTTATTAGTTTGTCTTTCGGGTTGAGGAGTTAAAACTCTTTTATTCCAAATGCAATTGTAATAGTCTACTTCAATTATAGGTAAGGCCATATTATATAATTACTTATTTATTACTTGTTTTACACTGAAGGATTAAACCTTACAGTAGCTGTAGATATCGTTGTTGTAATACCTTGTCCATTGCCATCTGTTGCTGTTATTCTAGTTGGTAAATTTGAATTAGTATACTGTGAATTACCTGTCGTGGCTAAAGAAACAGTACCTTGCTCTGTGCTGGCTAGATATAGTCCTGAGTTAGGAATTTGATTTGCGTTAGTAAAACTACTACTGCCAGGTAATTGAATTTCTAAATTAAACTGCAATTCGTTAGTGCTAGCACCTTGCCTGGTGTTTAATTTGTTACCTCCATTAGTAGCTGTTGTTTTAGTTGTGTTAGTGCCATTATTATTATTCCAAGAAATAGTACCTCCACTAACATTAGTAGGAGTTGGATCTATTGTAGGCGTAGCGTTGTTTAGATAATATACAGTTCCAACATCAGTTAAAAAGTTTACATTTTTTTGTGGAGCAACATTATCTATACTTATTATTATAGGAACATAAGCTTTATTAAAAACACTTCCTACAGAGTTGTATTCAAACTCTACATTAAAAACTATTTGGTTGGTTTTGCCATTTGGCCCACTATTAAAACCTATAAAATTGCTATTTAATTTTACTAAAAATCTATTATTAACATCTGTAGTACTAAATTTCTCAAAAGTAATTCCACTAGCTAGTATTTTACTACCATCCATATATTGTGGACTAGATATTGTTATATTTTTCATCTTAATTTCACTAGCTGTTGTAGAGTAGTATTTTATTAAACTACCATTTTGATTAACCAATTGAAGCGTTGCTATAGTAGGATTTGAACTATAGTCTAAGCTTTCTAAAACCAATATGCTTTCTACTTTATCATTACCAGGTGTTGTACTAGCTAAACCGTTTACAAAATAACCAGGTATAGTTAAAGAATTTCTAACTAGAGTATTAATATCTCTTATAGTTCCTGAAGTACTTGATTCGTAAAATATTTCTAAATCACTAATTACAGGAGTAGTTTCATAAGCAGCGGCTATAGTTTCTGCTTCAGAAGCTGGTTTAGCAGATTGAGAGTCTTGTCCAATATTAAAAATATTTTCTATCATACCTGTAGGAGGATCTGTTTTTGCTTGGTATAAACCATTGTAACTTCCTCTAGAAAATAAGTTTTCAAAATTACCTATAGACTGAACCTTAAGTGACTGCTTGTGAGGGAATATTGACATAGCGCCTGTATTTGTAACATTATAAGGATCTACTAACGTAGTAGGGCTGAATAAAAGGTTTTGTTCTGTATTTTGAGTCCAGTCATTCCAAAAAGCATACCTAGGTATTAACCTAATGTCTGAAGTTGAGAAGTTTTGTTGTACAGGGCTTGTCTCATTTAAAGCTGGTGGAACTTTATTAGAATTATCTGTCAATAAAGTAGCAACATTTAAAATACCTTCATTGCCACCTGTGCTAAAAGTAGCAGTTACATCTGTCTCTGTAAGAGCAGCATCTGATGTTAATTCAAACTGCGTATAGTTTAATATATTATTTATATAATAAGTTTTACCTCCAGCTGTTACAACTTTCATACCTTCTAACAGAGGAAAAGTTAAATATTCTACTGAACCTACAGCAGTCATAGTAACTATTTTACTACCAGAAGTAAAAGTAGCATCTAAATCAAAAGGTTTTATAACAGGTATACCGTTTAACAAACTAGGTAAGTAAACATTATAATATTCTTGTTGCAGTTGTTTTACAACAATTTTATAAGAATAGTAACCTAAAGGATTTGAAGAATATAAAAAATTTACAACATCGTTAGTTACAGGATATGTAGGTAAATTATTGCCGTCTTCGTCTTTTAAAAATATAAAATGAGTACTACCACCTACACAAAGCCATACATATCCAAAGTAATCAATACCACTGTTTGTCCAAGTTGCTTTCATACCTGGTGATATATTGTCATTATTCCCACCAGAGCTTATTTTTATATAGTCAGCATTTCCTCCAGATAGTGCCGATGTTGTAGTAAAAGGATCTTCATAAACACCTGGGTAGCCAGGTAGTGTTGGTATTTTTTGAGGTATTATATCAGAAAATAAAAGCTTTAGTGAATCACCCGGCCAATCAACTATACCTGCTCTAGTTACAGGAGAACTAGTAATTGCAGACTGTACTGTTAATGGTTGTACAACATCATTTAAATATTCATGATATAAAGTAGATCCTGAAAACTCAATAGGATCGTTAAGTTGTACTCCAGTATTAAAAGTAAAATTATCTTCTGTAACAGAAGAAAGTATTACGTCTGAAGATCTGCCATACCTGTCTTGAAGTATTATACCTACTTGATAATTTCTATTTTGTTTTAAGCTGTGATTAGGATAAGATACAGTTGAATATTTATTAGGTAAATCCTCAGGTAAATATGGTGAGCTAATATCAGCTGTTGTTTCACCTGGGGTGAATTTTCTGCTTGCTCCTACAAAATAGCTTAAAGATTCTGGCGAACTAGGTCTATCATAAAAATTACCTAATATAACTCTATTACCTGAAGATGATAATGTTTTGGCTCTAACAGGTACGTTATCATAAACTCTAGTTGTCTCTGAAGATCTTAATGTTTTTATAGGTTCTTTAGAGTTATAAACATAATCTAATACCTTAGTTGAGTTTTCTACTAGAGTATCTACGCTTATAGTCTCTACTATTTTAATACTTTGTTGTGTAGATTCTTTGTACAAAATTTCAATTGCTTTTACTTTTAAATTGTCTTGAAGCGTGTTAAATGCGTATTCACAAGGTATAGATAATTGAACTTGACTAACTTGATTTTCCATAAAATCAACTATAGTTGTCTCTCCAGCTTTTTGTTCGTCTTTTACATACTGATTAGTATTATTACCTGTTGAATTTAGTCTACCTATTTTTTTTAAAAAGTTACCTCTTTGTTTAGGTATAAAGACATTTTGAGTGAATGGAGATATTAAAGAATATTGTCCATCATCATATTGAAACCTATATGCAAACCTAACAAACTTGTCTTCCAAAAAAGCCTCATCACCTATAAAATTTTGATTATAATACTTATTAGGCCAATGTACTGTAACTATATCTCCTAAAGATAATATGCTATTAGAAGGTACTGTAGATAAACTTCCGCCAACTAAACCTGAAAGCTCTGATATTATAATATTCTGACTTGTTGTCCCCGCTGTATTTACGCCAGTTATAACATAATACCTATTAGGATCTAACTTTGGATGAGTTATTCTGCAATAGCCACGTTGATTAGTTCCAGTGTTTTTAACAAAGTGTTTTTCAAAATAAAATACATCGGTTTGACCAATACTTCCTGATATGATAGGAGATCTTGTTCCAAACCTGTACAAGGCTCTTGCAGCTTGATATGCTGAAGTACCACCAGAAGTATAATTTGCATAAGACGCTGTAACTGATTCCAATTGAAGTTTTGTTTGATCTTCTTTAAGCCAAGGGCTAGTTACATCTTTTGCATTTTCATCTACAAAATAAAAAGTTTTATTAGCAGAAAAACTAGTAGTTTGAGCAGTTAGCAAGGTCGTTAAGTCTCTATCTATAGCAATAACATAACCAGCACTAAAAGGTGATGGTATCTGACCTGTCTCAGTTTTCTGAACCCAAGCAACTTTAAAATTAACAATTTCATTGCTGTTTCCTATAACATAACCTTGTAGCCCAATGTTTACTTGTCCTTGCGTATCAGTAGATGAGTCAAAATTAACACCTAATAATGCTTTTGACATTGCCTCACTCACGTTGCCAGCTGGTATTATTATAAAATTATATAATCCATTAAAACTAACTAATGTATTTAACGCACTAGCTGTAGTTAATGCGCCTGTAGCAGAAAACTCTGAATTTAACTTTATTGGTTTATGCGGGTAATATTTAGCTAAAGAAACATGATCTTCGTGAAAATAATAATTAGGATTAGCTTCAGCTGTTGTAACATTAATAACTCTAGGTTGATTTCTATCATCAGTAAAAAATAATAAATTTTCTAACATAATAGTATCTAAAATAGGACTGTTCCAAGAGAAATTTAAAAACCTACCATCTACTATTGTTTTAACATTGTTAGCTTCAGTGTTTACAACTAGTATACTATTTTTTGTACCTACAGGACAAAACAAACTTAATTGATCAGGTGTATTGTCTTGATAGTCAGTTGCAAAAATATACACTTTACCAGTGTCTTCACTTATATGCCATCCTATTACTTGCTCTAAAAATATACTAGCGTTATTCAATGTAGTTACAATAGCGTTACCTAGTATATTTTCTAAAGCACCAACATCATCGGCTTCAGCTCTAGAAACAGCGATGTTAGAACCATCTCTATATTCGTCTGCAGCCAGTAATCTAGCATCTAAATCTTTATTCATTTTAGATTTAGTAAATGTATGTTGAAATTTACGTTGCGCCATTTAATTATCTTTTAATCCACTTTGCTTGACCTCTAAAGATCTGTACTATTTCACCTAATTTAAGATTAGATAATCTTATCTTTGCGTTTCTTGTTTTAACATAAGCATCTCTTTTATAAAAAGCTTTTGTACCTGCATCAACATCGTTTCTAGGGGTTATTATATTAGACATTATTTTAGAATACATTGCGTCTTCTAGCATTTTAGGAACTATAGAGTCAAGATTATAAGAAAGTCCATCTGATATATAAGAGATCATAATTATTTTATTTGCTACATTTCCAGAAAAACTAAATGTACCTAACCTTTCATTAACACTGAAATAACCATTAGACTGTGCTAATTCAGGTTCTAAACCATATCTTTGACCGTAAGCTTGTTTCCACCATACGTGATCATAAACTCCATTATTATTATAAGGATCATAATTACCGCTTAATGTATTCTGATTTGCCGTATCCCATCTTTGCTCTATTATAGATCCTGAGCTTTCTAAGTTACTATCAAAAGCATCTTGCGTAGGAACTCCATTAGCGTCTACAACAGGTATTTCAGTTGGATTACCGCTAAGGCCACTTAGTGGGTATATAGTTCTTAATACACCATCTACATCTGCCCAAGACAATCTAATGTAATTTACATAGTCTTGTGGTAAAGGTACATTTAAAGTAGTAGGAACTGTAGTTTCCATAGATTTTGTAGATGGAATAGTATCGTATGAAAACTCTTGAATAGCTCGTCTAGCATGAAATAACACATCAGTTCTTTTTACTCTTGTTAAAATTTTATCTTGTCCAGTATAAGCAACTATAAAGTTATTTATTATATCATTTAAAGACAAAACGCTGTAGCTCCCATAGTTTTCACCTATAGCAACGTCTGTAAGTTGTAAAAACAAGAACTGATCAGCAGGTTGGTTACTTTGAAACAACACAGTGTTATTAGTGTCGTTTGAAACTGACACAAGAGCAGGGTTTATTAAATTACCTGTAGAAGGAAGTGTAGTGCTAGTTGGTAATAAATGTATTGAAAAATTACCTGTACTTCTAACTTGATCACCAAATTCATTGTAATTACTAATAAGCGTAGTGTTTAAGTTTGGAAAACTAAAATTAGTTCCACCTCCACCTGTTGTAGATATTAATTGTTGACCTGCGTAGTATTGTGCGTCATTTTCTTGTAATGGTATTGTTGCTACAGTCTTGCTCATTTTTATGATATTTGTGATTGTTCAATTTGTGCAGCAGCGCCTGCAGCAGCTTGTGTTATTTCAGGGTCTCGTACTACAACACCTGCATAAGATAATATTTTTAGTATTAACTCTGATTGATCTAAGTCTGATATTTCAAAATTAACTGAATTACCTGAGTCATATAAATATTGACCAACAGTTCCAACTGTAAAAGCCCAACTAGGATCAGCAGGTTTCTTAATATAATCTAAATTATAAACTTGAGCAGGAGAGCCACTAACACTAGAAGCACTAATAATAGCTGGCAATATGATTATAGTAGTACCTTCTATGTAGCATATAGGAAATTGTGACGTAGGTGCTGTTAGCTGAGATCTTCTAGCTAATAAAAATTCGTGCTTTGATACTTTTTCTACTTCTACAGGTAGTTTAGAACCATTAGTGTATTCTAGCATTCCAAACCTATGCACAGCTGGGTTTTGAGCTGAAAAGTTATATTGACCAAATCCTCCTACTTTAAGAGTTACAGTTACATCAGAATTTGTTTCAAAAGTATTTATTTTTTCTTCTATCGTTTTAACTCTATCTGCATACTCAGTATCATTTGAAGGACTTCTCAACATGATGTTTAAGTCTTCAAAATACTTTTCAAATATCTCTAACTGTACTTGAGTAGCTATTTTATTAAACTCATAAGGTGTTAAATAACCTCTTTGCTCTTTATTTAATACAGCTAGTACAGTTGTATATACAGTATTTACGTTAATTGCCATGTTTTGTATATTTAAAAAAAAGGGTGGCAGAATACCACCCTATGTTATAATCACTTGTTATTTGAACTTTTTATCTATAGATCTATAAACCTCAAGCCCTTCGTCTGTTTTAAACCATGCAGCCATAGCTGAATAAGGGTTTTCATCAAAAGGGATATTCATTAGTTTACGACCATTACTTTTCCAACTAAAAGTTCTATTATCTTGGCTAAGATCTATAATGTTTTCTTCCGTTGCTCTAATTGCAAAGTTTCTCAGTATAACATTTTCATCATTAGCTAAATCTAAAAACAACTCAGGTTGTCTTTTAGCAAAGAGTAATAAATCTCTTTTTAATTCTTTAGAAGTTAATTTACTTACATCAGAACCTATTTCAACTCTTAGTATTGCTTCACCATGCTCAATATCCATTTCGTAAGCTGTATTCATAGCTTCTATTTCATATTCTAAATCTTCATATTGATTTTCAGCTACTGCAACTGGATTAAACTCTCCAAATATTAAATTTCTATGTGGATGTTTATTTAGAAACTCTTGTAAGTTTCTTTTTTCAGCAGGCACTACTAATATGCCATCTTCAAAAACTATATGCTTTAAAGTTACTTGTCCTTGTTGTTCATCAACAAATACACTTTTTTGGTTAGTAGCATATCTTAACTCTCTTTCATATCCAAGATCTGGATCAAACCATACTAATGGATACCTTTGAGAGTGTCTTGAAGGTATTGTGTGAGTTAAAGGTTTTTTTTGACCAAGCAAAAAATATCTTCTTACTTTATATTCCCAGTTATCTACTGGTTTCTTTTCTACAGGCTCAGCTTTCTTGACTGGTGCCTTTTTTACTTTTGTTTCTTCCATGATATAATATAATATAATAATTAAAAAAGACCCCGCCTAAGCGGGATCTTATTATTGTTTACTTATTAAATAGCAACTGCATCAGGTGCAATTGAACTAATAAGTTGTGGAGCAGCTCCATCTATTCCAAACTCGAATAAATAAGGAACGCTTCCTGGGCTTTGCTGCGCAGCAATAACCGCTTTTTGAGCAGCGGCTAAATTAGCAGCTGCACTAGATCCACTAGCAACCGTAACAGTTACAGCAACATTACTTGCTGTAGTAGCTCCAGTTGCAGTTTTATATACAAACTGTAAATTAGTAGCTCCAGATGAAGTAATGTGAACTATATCATCAGAAGATATTAAATCTACTATCTCTGCAGTCGTAGCAGTTGCTACAGTTTTCACTGCTTTTATGTAATTACTCATAATTCTTATCTTTTAAATGTTAATAATTAATTAAGCTCCTTTGAATAACACGAAGTTATTAGCAGCTTGAGTTACTAAACATCTTTCAGATAAAAAGTTTACTCTCATTGTATCTAAATCAGTAGTATAAGCACCACCAACAGATCCAGTGATCCATGCTTTGAATCGTCTATCTTCAGTCTCAGAAGCTCTATATCTTACATGTAAGAAAGGTCGTCTGATATTTGATCCTAACATTTGGTCATACACTGTAGATGTACCAGCTGGTATCATAACACCGTCTATCTCTTTAGATAAACCTCTAGTAGTAGCATCATTTAAGTATTTCCAATCAGTTTTGTAGAAGTCATAAGAACCTCTTCTAAATCCTGAAAATCCAAAATTAAGTGCCATTTCAGCTTCGTTATCGAATAAACCATAAGAAGCAGACTGAGTAGATGCATATCCACCGTTAGTAGCAGCAAGCATATCATCAAAATCAAGAGCAGTTTGTCTTGATAAAAATAACATATTTTCTTCAATAGCACCTTGCTTGTCTAAGTTTTTGAGTATTTCATCAAAATCAGCTAAAGCACCTGAACCAGGAGCAGCAGCACCAGCAAAACCAGAAAATACATTACCTCTTGTTTCAATAGCTTGGAATAAACCTTGCGTACCTTTGATCTGTAATCCATTAGCTCCAGCAGGTCCAAAATTTGCACCAAACTGAGTAGCAGCAGGAGCAGCACCTAAATTAGGCTGTGCCTGAAGTACACCTTCAACCATTGACATTTCCATATAATCTTCAAATCTTAGTCTAGTTTCAGACTCAGCTTTTAAATACCATAAGTATCCAGAAGTACCGTCTTCAGTAGCAACTTCGATCCATCCAATTTGAGCAGCGTCAGATCCACTTAACTCATAATTATCTTTAAGGATAATTGGAGAGTTAGTAAATGTAGTAACACCTGGCTCAATAGCGCCAGCCATTCCATTACCACCTTTTGGAAATTCAGATCCGTATACGAATATACTTGTTGAAGTAGCATTTAAAGCAGCTGGAAAAGCTCCAGAATCTGTTTCGTAAAGAATAGCATCTATAGTATAACCATTAGTACCAGCAGAAAGTCTGTTAGTAACTAAAGCTTTTGCAGATACAAGACCCGTAGCGTTATCAGTTATTAATATAGTGTTACCATCTCTAATAGCAGAGGTAGCTGGGTTACCAGCACCTGGAGTAATTGTAATTGTAACAGTAGAACTGTTAGCAGCTCCAGAAGGAGCACAACTACAATTGTCATATGCAACATGTAATCTATTTTGTTCAGTCCAAACAACTTGGTCTGATGTCATTGGCATCTCAGCGCCAACCATTCTTAAGAAACCTGATAACGTTCTGTTACCATATCTCTCTACTTCCTGCTCATAAAGCTCAGGTAAGTATTGTTGTGCCCATTGATTAAATCCACCAGCTATATCTTGAAAATTAATATAATTTCCTTGAACAGCTACTTGATTTGGCATAGGTACAATCGATGCGGGAAAGCTCCCACCAGCAATTAAACTCATTGTTTTTTATTTTTTATGTTCTTTTTTTGATTTTCAATTTAGTGCTATCTACTCCAGATATAGATCTAACTTTCCAACCATTAGGTAGGGTTTCCCCTGTATCCATAGGTCTTGGTTCAGAACTTATATTTTTAGACTTTGCAACAATGTCTTTAGTAGCATCGGCTTTGCCTTGCTCATAAAAATGTTGTGCTAGTCTATCTGCGTTACGTGCAGCATACATTGCTTTATGATAACCGTCTAGATCATTAATAGATCCATCTTTTGAAGTAAACTTACCAAGAAGCTTACTTACGTCAGTTTGATCAACAGCAACATCAGAAGGGTTTGAAATTTTATACCTAAATTTTTTATCACCAACATTAAAATTGAAACCTTCAAATTTATCTTGGAAAAAACTTTTAGTATTATTAACAAACTCATCTCGCTTTTGTGCAATAGTAGATTGCTCTTTATTGTATCGTTGGAAAAAGTCCATAGCTTTTTTCTGCTCATTAGTAACAGATGGCCTCAACTTGATTTCATCATAGTATTTACTTTTCATTTGCTCTAAAAAGTTCTTGGCTTTTGCAACTTCTTCTTTGTACGCTAACTTTTGTTTTCGTACAAATCTTTCTTCGTCCACTTCTTCGTCATAAGTAAAGTTATCTTGCATAACAAAACCTATTTCTTCATCATTTAAGTGTGGTCTAGTTTTTTTATAATATTCTTTAACAAGCAGTTTGTCATCATACTTGTTGTAGTCTTTGTTTAGTGTAACATAGTCTTCTACTGTACCACCAGTATCTTCCATAAAGTTAACTAACTTTTCTATATTAGCAGGCATTTCTTTACCTGTAATTTTTTCATCTCTTATAGCTTCTTTAAGCTCTTGTTCAACTTTTTTAGTTTCTTCTACTACTTCATTTATTACTGTAACTTCTTCTTTTTTATCTTCTACAGGTTTTTCAATAACTTCTTCTATTATTGGAGCAGCTTCTTTAACTTCTTTTTTTATTTCTTCTTTTTTCTCTGAAGGTATAGTAACTTTAGTAGGTGCTTTTTCGGCTTCTACTTGTCTTTTTTCAGCGTTTAAATCTATTTTTGTAACTTTAGAAACTGTTTTTGTTCCTAAATTTTTTGCACGCTTTTTTATTTTAAGAGGTTCTTTTGTCTCTTTTTCTGATTGTGTTGCCATAATATAATATAATATAATAATTAATAATTAAATGTTTATTCCATTTTTGTTTTCAAAATTAATAGGTAATAAATCATTTTTCTTTTGATCAATCATAGCACTCTGTTGAGTACCTATGATTTTAGCTCGTTCATCTTTTCTTTGTTCTATGTCTTGTTCTCTTTCAGCTTCTCTATTTATTTTTTGCTGACCTAATTGCATATTGTAGTTAAACTCAAGTTCCATTAATTCTCTTTTTATTTGAGCGTCAACTCTCATTCTTTCAACTTCATATCCAGACTTTCCTTTTTCAAACTTAAGTTTTGTATCTAAAACTGCTTGTTGTTTTTGTACCTCAGCCATAGCAGCAGCTTCACTTGCTTGAGCATTTGCTTGACCTTGCGCGGCTATATTAGCCTCACTAGCTGCTTGTGCAGCTTCTGCAGCTTTTTTACGCTTTAGCTTGATCATTTGGTTGGCTAGTTTTAAATTCTTTATTTGTCTTATATCTATAGCGTCTTCTAAGTTTATACTACCGCTTTGGAGAGCTGCTTGTATATTATTTTCTAGTTGAGCTCTTTCTTCTTCATCAGGAACTAAATTAAAATATATTCCATAGTCAGCTAAATGTATACTTGATGTATCTTTTAATTGACCAACATTCCAAGTGGATATACTATTTTTTAACGCTTCCTCAGTTAGTTCAAACTCTACGGAGTCAGCAGTTCTTAATACTATATTTTCACAAGTTCTTAATGTTATATACAAAAAACCATTTAATATATGTTTAGTAGCTGTGTTAGATGCGTTAACAGCTAGTTTTTGTAATCCAACCAAAGCATCTTTGTTAGGAGCACTACCATCTCTAGCTTCATTCAAACCGGTTACATCTCTTATCATTTGCAAGTAGTATTGATACGTGCTTATTAATGATTGTATTTTACTCTGTCCAGAATTAGTACTAAGTTCTTGTATAGGTATCCTGCCATTATTAGGATCTCCTTCTTGGGTCATAGATCTACCTAATATACTACCAGTTTGGAAATACATGTTTAAAGCTTCTTTAGCATTATATGTAGTTCCACTACCTAAATCAACCTCAGCTAAACCATCTACATCTAAGTAAACGCCGTCAGGTATTATCTTAGCAATAACTTGTTGTATTTTTAAATGAGTCAATTGTATCATATCGGCAAAGCCCATCATTCTACTAACTAAAGATTCTACTCTACCTTGATATAGTCTAGGTGCACATATAGAGTAATTCATATTAACTTTAACTAAATTAGATTTAGGTCTTGTCATATTTTCTGCCATTTTCCACTCCAGCATCATGTCGTAGCCTAAAACTTTAGCACCACTGTATAATGTTTCTATTGATCTAGAAACTCTATCAAAGTTATCATTAGGTTCTGGATTGAAAGTATCAGGCTTTTCTAAAGACTTTTCTAAACCAGTAGCAGTTTTCTTTATTTTAAATACTTGTTCACTATAAGTTTTATATTCAAAATATAAAACATATATTGCATTACCATCTCTTCTACCATTCCAGTTATACAAAAAACTACTATTACCTTGGTATTGTTCTAATCTTTCTAGTTCTTCGTTATTTAAGTCAGGGAATTGTTTTTTAATCTCTGCTAAAGACAAAGCTTTTACTTCGCCAACATACCACAAGTCTTCATAATTAGGATCTTCGCTGTAAGAATAAACCATTCTAGTAGGATCAACATAATCAACAGTAACACCTTCAGCTTTATTCCAGCTTGTTTTAGTAGCAGCCATGCCTAGCACAACTAAATCTTCTAAAACTCTTCTTTTTGTTAAATCATACTTATTATATTCTAAAGTATTATTTATAGCTTCTTCAGCAGCTATTTCAGTAGCTTGCTTGTAGCTTAATTGCATATGAAGTTCAAGTTCTTCTTGAGTTTCAGGTAATTCAGAGGGATTATCAGAATTAAAAAGATTAAGACCAACAGCTCCTTGTAGTGCATTCAAAAACTCTTTAGCTTGCATATCTCTTAATATGTCTTCTGCATATTTAGATCTTTTTCTCCTAGACTCAGGATCTTGAGCAAATGCTTTTATGTCATAAAGCTTGTTATCCATACCATTAACTACAATATCTACAAATTTAGGTATTATAGGAACTGGCTTCCAATCTAGGTTTAAATAACTTAAATCACCGTTTATAGCTAATTCATCTTTATATTTTTGAACTGGTTGTTCGGCTCTAGAATATAATCTTCGCATTCTAAAGTTATTATACTGCGTGTTAAATCGATTTTCAACACCTGATCTTGTACCACTAAACCAATCGCCTTCGATTGCTTGACCTACTTGTTTACCATACTCTCTGCTCTGCTTAACCTCGTCAGATACAACTTGGTCTGGAAAAGTGCTATAAGTGTTTGTTATCTTATTTTTCATGCATTATATTATTTGTGAAGTAGATCCTTCATTGTTGTATCTACGTATTCCTAAACTAACTTTTTCAATATTTTTTTTAGCAATTGGTCTATACTTATTTTTATTACAAGCCATTATAGATAAGCCAGAACTTATAGAAGCATCATACTTAGTTCTATTGTTTATATTAAATTTAGCCCAGTCTTCTAGTGTTTTTTGAAAATACATATTACCATAGCCATCACTAAGTTTTCCAATAAAATTTTCAATGTAATATTCTATAGCCGCAGCATGTGCTTGTTTAATATCTTCGCTTGAATTAGGTATTCCACCTATTTCTTTTTCAGTTATAGAAAGTTTATTCCAAATTTTATCAGGACGATTAATTGAAAAACCCCTATAACCTCTACGTTTGAAATAATACAATAGTCTAGGTTTGTTATTTTCTGCCAGTATTGGCATACCATAAAATACACAAGCCATCAGTACATCTTCAAAAAATATTTCAGCTGTTTCAGGTCTAGCTATATATTCTAAAAAAAACATATTAGAAGGTACATCTTCCATAGAAAACTTAGTTAATCCGTGTAATGCTCCTTTAGAACCTTTACCATCCACAGTACCGCTAATGTCGTAACTGTCACAGCCAAAAGCTCCAATGTGTTCGTTGCCTGGGTATTTAAATCCATTTTTAAGTATTACAGAGTTTTGTAAAGAAGCATCTGGAACCCATGAGACTAAAAACCTACCATTGTTATTTGGTAAAAAGTTTACTTGTGTGTCTTTTATTCCTTCAATCCAAGAAAAATTACCTCTTGTTACTGATTGCTTGTTATTAATCTCTTCATTAAAATCTATTTGCTCGTATATTTTAGTTAAATTAAACAAACTTTCTTTTGTTTCATCTCTAAATGCATGTTTTGTAGTTCTAGGAAATTGCCTATAGTACTCGTTTAATGCGTCTTGATCATTTTTTAAACCATCTACTTCATTTTCCCAGTGTTCAACAACTCCAATTGTAACCGGTAGACCATCAATTCCGATGACTGGATCTGGCGGTGCAGTGAATATAGGTGATCCGTAAGTATCCATGAATCCTTCGTAGTTCCATTCCATAGGGATGAACAAAGAATAGAGTCCCGAAGCAGTTTGTCCGTTACGATTTCTTTTTGTAGCGTCTGAATCGTTGTATAGTTTTTTGAAGTTTTCTCCACCCTTGTCTAAAGCATTTGAAGTTGAGCCCATCATACATTTACCTACAACTCTTCTACCCAGTCTTAATGTAGTTTTTGTAACTCTCCAGTTGTTTAATATATTATCAGGTCTTTCCCACTTACCACTTTCATCATGAGCTAATATTTTTAGCTTTTCACCATCGTAAGAGTTGTCACCAGTGTTTTTCCAATCAATAGTTGTATCAAGACCGTCTAGTTCTTGTAGTTGTTCATTTGTCTCAATCTTCCTTCTAGTAAGTTTAGATGCTGGAACCCTATATGCCAACTCAGTTTTTGGCCTGTCCATACCATCTTGAATGGGTTTAAAAAAGAACGGATAGTTAACTGATATGGGCACAACCTTATCAGTAAACATTTTTTTGGCATCTGAACCGGATTTAGAGAGTATTCCAAATCTAGCATCTGAAGATATTGTAGCTTGGTTAACAAGTTCTGCGCTTGCCATAAAGCTAAATCCTGATCTTCTGTTTTTAAGATAACATATACCGTAGCATCTCGCGTCTGCTTTACATGCTTCCCAAAATATAAAGAATAATCTATTTGATTCTCTATATTCTGGCGCTCCAATGTCAATTTTTGACCATTGCAAGTACATATAATGAGTACCAGTAATGTAAGTATTAATACCATTGTTATAAAACCAAAATCCTTGGTCTCGTCTAGTAAATTCTTCATCTATATAATCGTACCATTTTTCTTTAAAATCTGAAGGATATTCTTGCCAATCAAACCTACTTTTTATTTTTTTTAATTCTTTGGGGTACTCGGCCTGCTCCCAGTATTGATCCTCTTTTTTTTTGCTTCGTTTAAACGGTTCATCTGCTGTTGGTAAAGCAATCCTGAGATTCTGTATTTCAATGATTTGTCCAATTTTTCCAGTTTTACTTATTACTACAAAGTCATACTCTACGTTATAACCATAATCCCATTTTTTAAGCCTATTATTTTTAGCTAGTATTTTAGGATTTACAACATCTTCAATTTCTTTCCAAAGTGTTTGTTTGTAACTCATTTACTTCTACCTTCAGCAAAACCTTTAAAAGCTTTTTGTTCTTTAACTTCTTTAGGTTTTTCGTTTAACATGTTTTCTTCTTCCTGTATACGAGTGAGTATTTCAAAAGCATCCATTATGGCTAACTTTTTTGTTGCGGCAGCGTTTTTTAATCTGTCAGCGCTTACGTCATCGTCTGAGTCAACAATCTTTTCTTTTGCTACCTTAATTAATTCCTCAATAGCCTTATGCCCAGCTTGGATTATTTTCTTTTTCGTTTCCTTCGTATTCATTTACTAAAGCTATATAATTTGATTTCATACAATAAAGTCGTTCACCGTTTATAATAAACTCAAACTCTGAGTTAGGTGTAAAAGTAATAAGCGTCCCAGGTGTTATTCCTAGGGCTTCTAAGGTGCTATTGTTATATTTTACTATACCAATATTAGGTTGTTCTTTTCGGTTCTTTAAAATATCTTTATTTAATATAGGTTTTACAAAGCAATACTCTAAATGAGGTTTATTATTATACATATAAATTTCCTCTGGATTAGCAAAATACATATTGTCTTTAAAGTATTTACTGCTATTTCTTTGTCTACCTTTTTGGTCATGCCACTTTCTAAATATATTATGATGAACATAAACTTCATCACCAACATTTATTGAGGTTGAAAAAGCAACTGGTTTAAATAGTACAATTGCTTTTTTGCTTACAAAAGTATGATCTTCTATATTAGTATTTAATATAAGTGTTTTATCACCTACATTTTTTTTATTATTATACCTTTCATTTAAAGGTTTAACAATAAACTCATATAAACTATTCATCAATACTTTAAGTCGTATTCTAAAGCAACAGCCATATTATTATTAAATTTTTTCCAAGGAAGAACTTCATTATTTTTTTTAATAAAAATATTGTATGATTGATCTTTTTCTTCAAAAATTATATCACTAACAACGTGGCCTCCATACACTTCTAAACCAAGAGAATAATGCATAGCATCATTTTTGTAATCAGAACCTATACTAATCTTTCTTATTTTCGACATCTTCCTCTTTTATTCTTTTCCAATTACCAGTTTCAAGATCAATATTTATACTGCCATATTTAGCTTCTAAATTTTGTTTTGTTTCATTAACAGCTTCATTGACAGCTGCTAAATCGTGCATTAGCTGATGTTTTTGTGTTTCGTAAACTCCTATCTGCTGCACTATTGTACCTTGTTTTGTTTGTTGGTCTTTGATTACTTTTAATTCGTCTTTTGATAGTATTCCACTATCAACTGTTACTTTATTCATTTGATTTGATTTTATTGTTTTAGTATATAGCTACACAGTCAACACCTACGAGTAACTTAATAGCTAGCATAGGTGTTTTATCACCTACAACTGTTCCTGGTTGTACACTTTTAAATTCAACTTGAGTTCCAGCTTCGGTTACTATTGTAATGTCTTGTGGTTCTGATGCTCTACCATTATATATTACAACACCTCTTTCTGTTGTGTTTGCTATTGCTCCTGTTCCAGCTGTTAAAGCCACGGCGTCGTGACCAAAAACTCTTGGCTGAGCCATCATATTTCCTATTAAACCGTTCATTTTTATTTATTTATTTTTGTTATTTTTTCAGCACCACGACTTCCGAAGTATGCTACGTAAACTGTTACCAGTAGTGTTTTTAATAGGCTTATCCATGCTTCATCTACGTCAAATTGTAAATGAAAAGAATCTATAGACATCATTACTACAGCAGACGATGTTAAAAATATAAGAGCTAGTGGACGTGTATTTTTAGAAAGCCAAGAGTCTGACTTCATATCAGAGTTCCACCTATTAGACACTTCTTTCATTTCAGATATGTCTTGCTCTATAAGCTTTAAAGCTTGCTCTTTATCAACTGCCTTAATCTTATTATCACTTGATATAAGATTTTTTACTACACCAAGAGTTCCTTGGTTAGGTAGCACGTCTCCAAGAGCTTGTAATACTTTAGGAGCTTTACTTGATAAAAAAGCACCTATTTTAGTTTCTTTAAATGTTTTTTTAGAAGTCATAGTTCTCCGATATTTTAAAAGTATTTGGATGGTTTTTAGCAAATTTTTGTAAAGCCTCGTCTGAAGAAAAATTATCCGCTAAATATCTTGTGTTTCTATTACTAAGTTGATTTTTAAAACTACTATTTAAATATTTTTGATCTTCTGCATCTCCTGCACTTCTTCCAAATTTGAATTTACCTCCTGCATATTTATCACTTGGCTTGCCGTCTTTGTCGAAAAAACTTTGTACATACTCCATCCTGTTCATGTTATCTCTATTATTTTGTGTATCATCCCATGCAAAGTCTGGAGATAATTGATATTGAACCGTGCTTCCATCTCCCTTGCCACTGTCCTGCCTGGACGTTGGTAGCGAAGCATTTGCTCTATCATTTTTAAAGTAGTTGTTATTAGCCGCGAAATTACTTCTGGCGGCTGTTGTATTTTTCATCATACTATTGAATTCTCTATTATAGTTTGATCTATCCCCGCCATCAGCCTTTGGTGAAAGGTCTTCGTCAAGTTTTACATTTTTCATATAGTCAAATTTCTTTCCACCCATATTACCGCCATATAAGTCGTCTAAAGAATTAATAGACATTGAACCTCCTTCACCCTGAGTGTAAGTAAATTTATTATTAGATGGATTATATGAAATAGTAGGTCCAGTATATTCATCATTTTTCTTTGGAGAGAACTCAGGGCTTTTTTCTAAATTACCTCCAGCATCAGGTTCTCCACCTGAAACAAGTGGATCAGTATCCATAGAAGGGCCACCCCAAGTTTTAGCTGGTGCATACATTGCAAAACGCTCGTTCATAGATATTTTTTCCTTATCAGGTGATCTACCTTCTCTATGCCTAGATCCCATAACTTTAAAAGCTATAGGCGTTTCATCTTTCATACTTGGCACTCCAGATAGTTTATTTGGCTTAGGTCTTAAATCGTGCTCAACACCGTTGTCTCCATCTTTATAAGCTGGAGCTTCCCAAGAAAGTGTTTTGTCATCTTCTGAAAAACTACTTCTGCTATGTTTTTTTACACCCTTGCCATTCATGTTTTCATAAACAAAGTTTTCGTCATAAGCAAGCTTATTGTCCATCATGTCTTTGAGATGTCTGCCTTCATGAGACATCGCGTTATTATAAAGCTTAGAATCTTGTGGTATATTTTTATTCATTATTATAGTACCATTATCATTAGCTTTCGCTACTAAACCGTTACTCTCTCCTATGTTGTCAGGGGAAAAAGGTACTTGATGTACAGATACTGGATTTATCTTATAAGGAGATTTTAGTTTAAATGACATATTATGATCTATTATTTTTTGAATGCTTAGTTATTTTAGTGCCTGAGTGAAAATATCCCTCGCCAGCAGCTACTTCTAGTTCTTTTTTCTTTTCGTAGCTAGCTTGTTTTTCTTTACCTTTTTTATAATCGCTAATAGCATTTCTAGCGTAATCTTGCTCTACTTTACTCTTGCTTTTATTATAAAATCCAGGAGCATCCATATCAACCATACCTGGTGCTGATAAAATACTTTCTTGTAAATGCTTAGGTAGCTTGTCTTGATCTCCAACTAAAGCTTTACTTGGTCCTTTTTTATTATCGTTCATTTTTAAAAAATTTTTGGAACTTTAATTCCGTTTAATAATTCTTTTCTACCTTTACAGCCGCAGCCTCCAGGTATTTTATCTGCTAATTTTTTTATTCCAGTGGCTGTAGTAAACCTTTCTACAACGTCACCTAATCCTACTTTTTCCATATTACCATTTTACTTTATCAGCCCAATATGCTGCAGACATTTTGCCTTTAGCTATGTTTTTCCCATGTCGAGCTTTAAAACTTTTTCTACGTGCTTTTTGCTTTGAAGATTCCCCTGACTTAGGTTTACCAGCAGTGCTCACACCTTGTTGACCAAATCTAATAATTTTTTCTTTACCGTTTTGACAAGCCTTTACAACATGAGATTTAGTTCTATGTGTAGGCGTTTTCCTGGGCTTATTGCACGTTAAAGATTTTTTATCTAATTTTTCAGCCATTACTTTTTCTTTATAGGTACACAGTTATTTACTAGTCTACCGCCTTTTTTTTTCATACCTTTTTTAACAAAACCTTTCCAACATGGTTTTTTTCTTTTTGTTTTTTTTAAAGACACTATCTACGTTTTTTTGATTTTAATGCTAAAACTTGCTTAGCTAATTCATCTAACTTACCATCAGTCTTTGTGCCGTCCTTAACTAGTGTAGAAAGAACTTTAATTTCTTCAGATAATATATCATTCATCTGCTCCATCATATCAACTCTTTCTTTTAAATCTTCTATATTAGCATGATTCCATTTCTCTTTTAAATCATACTCTAATCTTTTAACTTCTGTAGGTGGTAAGTTTCTAGCTTCGGTAATGTCATCTTGCAATGAATAATACATACCAACAAAAGTTGTTGTTAACATTATTATTCCAATTACAGTTTTTATATCAATTTTAAATTCTGTGTTTTCAGATATCTTCATACTCTCCTGTTGCATCAAATGACGGGCATGCTTTGTTGGCAAACTCGCTGTGTGAATAAATAACTGCCTCTGGGTACATTGCTTTAAGTGTTTTAAGCACATGTAAGAGACTATCTTTCTGCTCTTGTGTTCTAGTATCCTTCGGAGTCTTACCATCTGCTTCAACGCCTCCACAATAACATAATCCTATGCTATTTCTATTATGTGATTTGCAATGAGCTCCGATTCGGTCTATATCTCTACCTTTCTTTATAGTTCCATCTAGTTCGATGTAGAAATGATACCCGATGTCGCTCCATCCTCTAGAATTAATATGCCAGTCTTTTATTGTTTCAACCGGCACGTCTTGTCCTTCTCTAGTAGCGGAGCAGTGTATTATAATTTCTTTTACTAATCTCATTTGTTTTTGAGCTTATACCATTTATGTGCTGTATATCCAATAGTCATTAATAACAATACTATTTCTAACATAGGTTCCATCCAATCTAAGCTTGCTATAGTGAATGAAGTTATATTTAAGCAATATAACTTTAAATCTTCTAAACCCATTATCTTTGAGCTAATAAAGCAGGATTACCTTTGTAAGGTACATTGTCAATTTTCTTAAGTGTAGGTGTAATAGTAGAGTTATTTGATTTCATAATTCTAGTTCCATAAGGCTTACACTTAGGGCTAATATCTTTTCCTGCTGGAAATTGGTTCATATATTTCATATCTTTTTTTTTTAATGTTCGTGTATTATATATAATCACGTAGTATTTATTCACTTTTACCTATTAAAACCCCTCATTGTTTTAGCTAGGTTTTTTCTTTTTTTAGTTGTATTACTATCTCCAGTTTTTATTTCTAGTTTGCTTAAAGGTATTTTTTCTCCTTTAGGTACATTTAATTCCTCTCTTAATGCTCCTTTTTTTAGTGATTTAAAATCTATTTTAGGAAATGAAGATCTACTAGTTGCATACATTGGCATGGCCCCATCACCTTCCATAGTGTTTGATTGTGGAGTATTGAAGCTACTGTCTGTATTAGCATTCATACCTGTGGGTTGTGGTGGTGCGTATAGTTCACCTGAAGACATAGCTTTATTGTTAAACTGCATATCTCTTTGTATACCTCTTGCTGGTACTGATCCAGCAGACAAGCCTGGTAAAACATTATTAGTAAGCTTACCTGTATCTTGTCCTTTACCGGCTCTATCACCTTTAGGTTGAGCAGCTAAATTTGAAGCATCAAATGGGTTTAAAGCTCCAGCTCCTTCTTGGTTACTTGCACCATAACCATATGTTTTGTTATCTTCTGAAGATTTATCAAGTCCCACTACTTCATTAGCAGTAGTATTAAGTGAACCTGTGTTTCCACCTCCATTTCCAATTAATACACCTGTGCTTCCACCAATACCTCCTGTTCCTGTACCGCCTGTGCTTCCACCTCCAGTTTTAACACCTGCATTAGTGCCACTACCTGCACCTGTACCTGTGCCTGTTCCTGTACTGCCTGTACTGCCTGTACTGCCTGATCCTACTGTTACTGCACCTGAATTAGCGACACTACCTGTTCCTGTACTATTTCCTGTTCCTGTACTATTTCCTGTTCCTGAATTAGCGACACTACTATTTCCTGTTTCTGTACTATTTTCTGTTCCTGTATTTGCATCTGTACCTGTTCCTGTACCTACGTTTGTACTATTTCCTGTACCCACGCTTGTGTTATTCCCCGCACCTGTACCCGCACCTGTGCCTGTGCCCGTGCCTGTGCCTGTACCTGTACCTGTACCTGCGCCTGTGACTCCACTTCCGCGAAGCGCACCATTTGTTATTACATTTAAAGGACTATCTGAAACCATAGGAAATGCAGAACCTTTTCTACTTACCATATTAAAACCTCTTCCTAGAGGGTTATTGATAGCATTAAATTTTCTGTCATCCATTAAGTTATTCATTTCATTTAAATCATCGTTTTGCTCTTGTTGAGTGTATAAATTAGCAACTTTTGTTTTTGTTGGTTTTTTAAATGGAGCTTTACCTGCGCCACCGTATGTAAGAATTCCAACGTCTGTAATCTTCATTCGATCCATTGGAAGATTTTCTTTTTGTGATTTATCCATCATCTGGCTAAACTTACCTTGCTTACCTTGTTTATCCATTATGCGAACATTATGAGCTTGATTTAACATGTTTTGAGATAATGGTTTTTCTTTTTTTACTGTAGGCGGTTGTGGAGCTGTAGGTCCCATTACTCCACTTCTTAAATCTTCTTTATTTATTCTTTTACGTTTAGCTTCTTTTCTAAATTTAGCTTCATTTTTAATAGTGTTAAAAGCTTCTGTAGCTTGCTTTTTTTCTTCTGCTGTTTGATACTTAGCTCTTAAGTTTTTAGCTTGTCTAGCGTCTTTTAAAGAAGTTTTAAATGCTTTTTCTTCTGCTTTTACTTCTAGTTTTCTTTTTTGAGCTTCGTTTTTTATAGCGCTAGGTGTTGAAGGATTCCCTGTACTTTTATTAATTTTATCTAATATTCCTTCGTTTACCTTGCCTTGATTAGCTCCTTCTTTATCTGACTCTTCAACAATAGTACTACCATCTGCCGTTTTATTATATATAGACGAAAGATCCGGCATTTTAAAATCTACAGGATTATAATTATTTTTAGTTTTGTTTGGATTCCTAAAGTTTCCAAATGGACTTTTTTGTTTATATGGCATTTGTTCTAGTTTTATCTTTGTTTACAAAAGAAATAGCTCTCGCAGTTACTTTATAACTGTATTTGTTATTGCTTTCTAACTTTTTTAAAGGCATGTCTTCTTCGCCTAACATTATACGGTACATACGACTAATAAGTTGTTTACACTTGTAGGATACTTTATATATATGATATTTTTGAGTGGTGCGGTTTCTTTCTCTCCACACTGTAATCCACCCTTGTTTCAATAATCTGTTCCAGCGTCTGTTATCCCAACTATATGAGTACGTACCTTTTTTAAAATCATCTTTAGTGAAATGTTCTATAGCGTCTAAATATATTAACAGTTCTAAATCAGCGTCATTTAAATCACTTGTTTTACAAGCCCATTTCCTAATAATTCTATAATGTTTAAGTAAATTTAATTCTTTTAAGTCAATAGAGCTTAATCTTCTCATTTAGGACACTCTTTCTTTATAGCTCTATTTAGTTGTCTATTTTCTTTCATAGCACCTCTTTTTGTTTGTCTACATTTTTTTCTGTGTTGTCTACAAGCTTTGTTCTTTCTACCTAAACCACAAGTTTTTTTACTGCCACCTGGACCTCTTTTAAAACAGGCTTTTTTCTCGTCTTTAATCTCTCCTTTGTTCTCTCTTTTCTCTGCTTTTCTATCCGCCTTAGTCATGTCACAATCGTAGTCATTGGTTAAACCACCAGGCCTATTTTTTACTTCATCTTCTTTTTCTTCTGCTGCAGCATCTTCTGCGGCTGCTTTATCAGCATCTAATTTTTCTTGTTCTTTTGCTAACTTGACTCTTTGAAAAAACGCACCAACTTCTTCTCTTGAATAATCAGTGTCACTAGGTATTTGATCTTTACCACCTACATTATTTTTAGCAGCTGCAGCTGCACCCTTTTCTTTTAATTCATTCATTTTGGCTTCTGCATCTGCAGCGGCTCCAGCAACAACAGCTTTAGCCCTTTCTTTCACTTTACCAAACAAACCCCTTACTCCGCCTATGCTAGATTTTCCACGAGCAGCAGCTCTTTCAGCAAGTCTTGAAGCAGCTCTTGCAGCAGCAGTGTTTGATCCACCACTACCAGTTCCACTAGTGGTTCTAGCTGCACTTCTCATCGCCGCTAGATTAACCTTAGCAAATGGTGTTTGTGTAGACAATCCTCCCATAAATGTCTGTGAAAAATCTCCTTTATAAGGTTGTTTAGTATTTGTTTTTACGTTTTTTCTTAGTCTACTCATAATTATAAAATTATAACAACATCAAATTGTTTTATGATCTTGTATTCTTTGTTTTTTAGTTCTATGTTGAAGCCAACGGCTTTATCATAGTAAATAACATCGCCTTTTTTTATAACTTCAACATCAGTACCAACAGCTATAACTTTAGCTTGTCGGTACCTAATATCTTCTCTTTGCTTTTCTGTTAATATTAAACCACCATCAGTTTTAATATTTTTTTCTTTTATAGTTTCTATTACTATGTACTTACCTATTGCTTTCATCTCTAACATTATTGATTACACAATCGGTTGACATAATAGTTGTAGCTACTGAAGCTGCGTTAATTAAAGCACTTTTAGTAACTAACAAAGGATCTATAATTCCGGCTTTTACCATATCAACCGTATTTCCTGTAACCACATCTAATCCTTTACCGTTTTCAAACTTTTTTAATTCATCAATACCTGCATTTTTTAATATCAACTCATGAGGCTTTCTTATAGCACTATAAAGTACTTCTTCACCTATGCAAGTTGGTTTTAAATTAAAACTAGCATTTAACAAAGCTATACCACCACCTGGCACTATACCTTCTTTGATCGCAGCTTTTGTAGCACAAATAGCATCTTCTACTCTATCTTTCTTTTCTTTTAATTCAACTTCTGAATTAGCACCTACTTTAACTACTGCAACTTTAGCTTTTAAATTTGCTAATCTTTTTTCTAACATAACTACTAATCCAGGTGCTTTTTCTTCTTTTAATCTATCTTCAATAAAGTTTATTGTTTTATCAACTTCTTTATTATCTGACAAATCAACTTGAATTAACGTTTCGCTTTTATTAGAAACAACTTTTATACAACTACCTAAATGCTCAGGTTCTATTATATCCATATCGTCTCCTAAATCTTCATTGATAAGAGTAGCTCCAGTAACAGCACATAAGTCATTTAAAGTATCTCTTTTACTAACGCCATAAACAGGAGCGTCTAGCACGTTTACTTTTAAATTGCCTTTCATTTTATTCATAGCTAAAGCAGAAATAACTTGCTGCTCTACATCTGCTATTATTAATAGACTTTGCTTTGTTTGTATTATATGTTCAAGTATTTTTTGAATTTGTCTTAAACTTTCTATAGGTGATTCTACTATTAATACTAAAGCGTTTTCAAGTTCACAAGTTCCTTTTTCTTTGTCTGTGATAAAATGAGAACTTTTTAATGGTTGATTATATTGAACTCCTTCAATTAGCTCTACAGTTGTTTTAGGTTGATCATTAATCTCCATCATTACTATACCTGTTTCATCCACCATTTTAAAAGCTTTAGCTATTAAAGCTCCTGTTTCTTTATCATTATTTGCAGATATAGTAGCTACTTGGTCTATTTTATCACCTGTTATTTTCTTAGATTTTTTATTTAAATAATCTATAACTTTAGAAACTCCAGAGTTTATACCATCTTTCATGGATCTATTATCTTCTAATAAAGAATGTTCATTAGCTTGGTCTAGTATTGCTTTAGCCAAAACAGTTGCTGTTGTAGTACCATCACCAGCATCTTTAACTGTCCTTTGAGCAGCACCTTTTATTAATGTTGCTCCAATATTTTCTATAGGATGTCTTAAATTAACAGCATTAGCTACAGTAACTCCATCTTTTGTAATTATAGGATTGCCTGTATGATCTTCTAATATAACACATTTTCCACTAGCGCCTAACGTTGATGCAACCGCATTAGTTAGTTTTTCTACGCCAGCTAGTATCTGGCTCTTGGCATGATCACCAAAAGCCAGTTCTTTTACTAACTTTACTTCTTCCATTTGATTTAATTAAATTTTATTTGTTTTGAATACTACTTAAAGGTTTTAACTACTTTAGGTCCTTTAACAAACTCTAGCTTTTGTGTGTAGTGAGCTATAGAGCTATCTATTGCTTGCTCTGCACCTGCTATTGTTTCTCTTCTGGTAACATCTATCCAAGTCTCTGGATCATCAATGTCTCTATATTCGGTTTGTAAAAACCCATTTGGCAATTGTACTATTCTCCAATTTTTTTTTTGTGAGATGTGTTTCCATGCTTTTATGGTGTCTTCTGTTGGTTGTGGTGCACTATTCCACGTATTGGTGCGGGTATATAAAAACGTCATTGTATTTGGTTTTAAGTTAAACGTTGGTTATTATATACTATCACTTGATAGTTCGGTTATTTAATTTTTTACTAGCATGAGAAAGTTTCTGACACTTGACCACCTTCTCCAATTACCATTACATTTCCACTAGCCATTTTATAAGATCCTTCTGAAAGAGCTTCACTGCAGCTGCTGTCAGTAAAAACATTATCTCCAGCTACTGGATAAGTACCAGAACCGTTATGATAGTAAGTAATTTCTGGATCTAGTTCACAAGCCTCTTTTGACTGTTCACTACCAGAAAAAGAAGTGCAACTACTAGCTGATTGACCATAAAAATCA
>Ga0181421_1000024_pt1 | contig 37730 bp, 42 predicted proteins | sample 44SPOviralmetaG_FD_130146 | JGI IMG/M metagenome (GOLD analysis project Ga0181421, IMG submission 130146) | Marine viral communities from the oligotrophic San Pedro Time Series (SPOT) site, San Pedro Channel, CA, USA - 44 SPOT_SRF_2013-06-19 | ecosystem: Environmental > Aquatic > Marine > Strait...
CAAGTAAATAAAAGATTAGGTCTTTTCTCAGAAGGAAAATACCATAAGTACTGGAATCGTGCATGGCATGATTTTTCAGTTGGTTTTAATTATAGAATAATTTAAAACAACACAATTATGGCATTTAAAGATATTTTTAAAGATGAAAACGACATTAACGAAAAATCAGTAGTTGGTTTTTCAGCATTTGCTATTATGGTAGTATTTGCTATAACCGATTTAGCAACAGGCTATTTTGGACAAGATTTAGTAATCAACGAAGCTATTTACAACTCATTTGTATTTGTAACTTTAGGTAGCTTTGGTATAGCAGGCTTAGAAAAATTTGCAAAATAAAATGTACGAATACCACGCAATAGTGGACCGAGTAGTTGATGGTGACACAATTGATGTCACCATTGATTTAGGGTTCCATGCCCATATAAAAACTCGTGTAAGGATGGAGGGTATGAATGCCCCTGAATCGCGCACAAGGAACCTAGAAGAGAAAAAACGTGGTCTTGCTGCCAAAGCACGGCTACAAGAAATTTTAGAATATAATAAGAATCACTGTATATTAAAAGTATCAGGACTTGGAAAATATGGAAGGGCGTTAGCCACTGTATTTGTAAGTAATTTATCTCCTGTATCCACAGATTCTTCTATAACTTTAGTAGATGTAAATAAACAATTAATTAAAGAAGGACACGCTGTTGAATACGACGGTGGAAAACGTTGATTTTTGGATCTTTCTTATATTTATTAACAAAACCAACACATGGCTAACGATAATTTTTACGGATATAAAAGAGACCCTAAAAAACGTGCTAAGGCTTCAGAGTCTTATAAAGGCGTAGATATGGAATTTGAATCAGTAAATCCTTATGAGTTTAAAAAAGGAATGTACTGTGAATTAGAAAAAATGGGTACTACACTTAGAGAATCAGAATCAGAACAAAGAGAAAAAGCTACTGAAGCTGTTTTAAAAAACTTAAAAGATGTTCCTGCTTATTACTCCTATATGGAGCACTATGAAGTAATTACCCGTAATATGGATCGTAAACCCTCATTTAAGTCTTTTGTAAAAGAAATTGGTGATCATTCAATGAAAGAAGTAGGTGAAAAATTTACTGAGGATAAAATGAAAGAAATTAAGCTCAAAGAAAATGTTAGAGCTGAAGTTAGAAATAAAATTAACGAAATTTTTAAATTATAATAAAATGACTATTGAAGAACTAAACAAAATCATTCAAGAAGAGCTTAAAGCTTACTTAAATGAAGAGCAAACCGACGAAGCCTACATGGAGGATGAAGACGGTGATGATAATATTGAAGTAACTACTGACGAACCCGAAGAAGGTGGTGAAGACGAAGCATTAGATACTTTAAGACAAATCTATAATATGCTTAAGCCTATGGTTGAACCTGAAGAAGAGGAAGAACCAGAAATGGATATGGAAGAACCAGCTGAAGAAGAAGGTGATGAAGAACCTGAAGAGGAAATGGATGAAGCCGTTGGATACCCAAATCATAGAGCGGACCAAATTAGTAAAGTAACACATAATGCTGAGGATGTTAATAAAGGATTAAACGAATCAGTAGCCCGCTTTAAAAAACTCGCCAATATAAACGGCTAAAAACTTATTTCAATGGTCAATATAGACGCTTTATTGAGCGAATGGGCATACCGATGCAAGAAGGGCTATCCAGATATGGATAGCCCCTCTGATCTTCGTGTTTTAAATACCATTCTAAAAGAACAAGGTATCGAACTACCTGAACAACAGTTATCTCTCTTTTCTGAAGAGGAAATGGCCCAAATGATAAAAAAGGATACTGGAATAGATATTAGGACTATTGATAGTGAAAAAGAACTTGAAAGAGTATTTAATAAAATATCTCCCGAAGTTGCTAAAAAACTAGAAATTGATACCCCTGAAGGAAAAAGAGAAGCTCTTAATATGGTTTTAAATAAAAGATCTAAATCTAAAATACTAGATATTTTAGCAAAAAAGGATTGGCATGAAAAAATTGTCCCCCAATGGAGTAAAGAATTAGCAGGTTTAATAGAAGACATTCCTGAAGAGGATAGAGATGCTTTTTTGAAGTATATAGAAGATGAATCGAAACAACAGACTTTCCCTAAAACCCGAGATGGGAATTTCGAATCATTATTAAGTACAACTAAAGTTAGCCCTACTATTATAAACAGAATAATAAGATTTACTGCTCAGGATGAAAAAAAATTAGGAGTAGGTATGGGTGAAGTAGCTTTAGCTATGTTTTTTAAAAATATATCTGCTGCCGTAGCTGCAGGTGATTTGACATTAAATGGAGGTGAATTTGAAATTAAGGGATTTAATGCTACATTAGGTGAAAAACCTGGGGATTTTAAAGTAGATCCAGATAAAATTAAAAAATTAGGTATAGGGTTAGAAATAGGAAAAGTAAAATTAAAAAGTGGAAAAATTCAAAATCAAACTAAATTAGTTGTAGATGGCGAACAATTTGAACCTGGTAAACTTCCTATTTTACTCTCTAAAAAATACAAAAATTCTACTGATAAAAAACAATTTAAAGAAGATTTAAAAGATATTTTATTAAATGATATAAAGCTAGGAGTAGGAGTAGAAGTTAGAATTGATAAAATAGATTTTGATGATATTAATTCAATTAATAAAAATATAGCATTAATGAATTTTATTCGATATGCTACTAAAGAAGGATTTACTCACTTTTTAACCCATGATTATGGTGGTGCTAGTGCTGCCCCCGATAACGGAGAATATGTTTATGTCTTTGGTACTCCTGAATCTATGGCAGATCAATTATTTGATTCAGGTGCTTATTTTCAGGGAATTGGAATTAATAATTTAAGACCTAGAATAAGATATAAAGGATAATTTGGCTTTTCAGATTTTTGTCTGTATCTTCCCTTACTGTAGGGGGGTAAGGGTAAGGGTCGCAACGGATCGCACAGTCGCACATTATGTCATTAAACAGTTTCTTCGATACATTGGATACAGAGGCGCAATTTGACGCCTGGAGGTCGAACATTCGACAAAAATTAATTCACCTTAAAAATACTCTTCCTATAGAAAACAGAGAAGAACTTTTACTTGTTGGTGAAACACTACAGTTTTTAGATAACCTTACATTTAAAAGCTCAGATTATATGGCTAATAGTGCCTATAGTAGTGAGAAAAATAAACAATATTTAATAGGAAGATTAAAAGAATGTAATTCTTTCTATAAAAAACTTGGAAAACAGTAATAGTTTTCGTATATTACACAAAAATTTTTATTATGGCTTATAAAAGACAACTACAAGTAGCCTTAGATCGACTTGATCAAGGTTTAGCTCGTGTGCATAGTATGGTTAAACGAGGAAAAAACACCGAAGCTATCCATTATATGGAAAATGATTTGAAAGAATTATATGATGAACTTCAAAACATTATTAGTATCACCCCTGAAAATGATCAATCACGAGTAGGGTTTATGGGGGGACGATGATAGGAGCAGAACAAATAAAAGTTAATTTTGAAACTTTTAATGAGGTTTTAGAAACTAACTTCGAAGGGGAACGTCTAGAAAAACTCCAAACACTAACCGAGTGTTTAAAAGAACGTATGATGTTAGCTCCTGCATCAACTAAAGATTGGTTTAATAATGCATTTCCCGGCGGTTATTTAGATCACGTTTTACGTGTAAATAAAATAGCTAACCAACTTCATAAATTATATGATTTTCATGGGGCAACAGAATCTTATACTACTGAAGAACTTAATTTTGTATCTTTATTTTGCCAATTAGGTAAATTAGGAGATTGGGAACATGAGTACTTTACTAAAAACGATTCTGACTGGCATGTTAAAAACCTAGGTATGGTATATAAATTTAACGAACATGTTCCTGCAATGAAAATATATGACCGTACAATATATCTCCTACAGGATGCTGGTATTAAGGTTTCACATAACGAATACCTAGCTATCCGTAATCAAGAAGGTTTATTTGATGAAAGTAATAAGTTTTACTTTTACAGTGGTCAAAAAGAAACTAAATTCAGAAATCATTTACCACTATTAATCCACCAAGCTATCCAAACAGCTCAAGAAATTGAATATCAAACTTGGAATTCCGGAAAAGCGGTTGTACAACAATCGACGAAACCCGCTAATGCTTCCAAAGCAGATAAATCAATAAGGAAAGCTAAAGCGATTAACCCAGAAAATAATCCTAACTTTAACGAAAAAACTAAATCAATAATTGATTCATTTTTTAGCGACGACGAATAATGGAAATTATAATTGGCATATTAATATCACTGTTGGTAGTAGCTGGATTTGCACTTCGTAATATGATTAAAAAAAACGAAGAACTAGAAGATTTTATAGTTAAGCAAAGTGAAGCTATTAATATGTGTGACCAAAGATTAAAGCAAATAGACGATAAAGGTTTTTTTGCTTCTGATGATGAGATAGGTTGGTTTTTTACCGAAGTTAGGAAGATACAGGAGGCAATAAACGAATTCCGTCTCCGCTAATTAAATGGCTAAAAAAAGAGGACGCAAAAGTAAAAGACAATATTTTACAGAAGATACAGAGCACGCAATAATAGAATATTTAGCGAGCGAAGATCAAGATGAAAGAAATCGGATTTATAATTCACGAATTCACCATTCGTTTTATAAATTAGCCGAAAATCTTATCCACACATTTAAATTTTATTATACTGAAGTAGATGACCTCGAGGATTTAAAACACGAGGTTATTTGCTTCCTACTCGAGAAACTCCATTACTTCAAAGCAGGTAAAGGTAAAGCATTTTCATATTTTAGTATTGTAGGTAAAAACTACCTTATACTCTATAATAATAAAAATTACGCTAAAAAGAAAATTAAAGCGGATTTAGGTGATGTAGATACTGACGACAATATACTAAATGAATTTGATCGTCAAGTAGTTAGAGGTGAAAAAGTTGAATTTTTAGATTTATTTATAGCATATATGGATGTGAAAATGCACCGTATGTTTAAAAAGGCTGAAGAGATAAAAGTTGCAGATGCCGTTTTAACTATATTTAAAAAAAGAGAACATCTAGAAATTTTTAATAAAAAAGCTATTTATATTTTTATTAGAGAAATCACAGGTGAAGAAACTCCTATAATAACTAAAGTAGTTAAAAAAATGAAAGGGGAATATCAGAAACGTTATTCCGAATATCTTGAAACTGGGTATATTTATAACCATGAGTAATCCCCTTGATACAGTAATATTTGATGGGAAAACATCTTCTGATGTATTTAAAGAAATTTATAATAATAGTAAAAAAAAGGATAAACAAATTAATTCTTTAATTGCTGAACTAAAACCTTTAATACAGAACATAGGAGATGCTCCTGTAGTTGTTCCTCTTATTAAAGAATATCTAGAAATAGGTGTTAAAAATGATGAACATCTAATCAAAATGATGGCCGTTATTCAGCGTATAAGTAATAACGCTACTTCTGGTGGTGGGGATTCATTATTAACTGATGAAGAACTCAAACAATTACAATCAATAGCTGAAGAAGTAGCAAAAGATGAGTCTAAAAAAGAATCGTAATCAAGGAGCTAAAGTAGGCCGCGCTGGTTCCTCTAAATCTCAAAATCAAAATAAAAGGGTAGAAGACATAATTCTATCACGAAATCACCGTGCTTATAAAACAGATGAAGATTTAGGTAAAATATTTTTTACTGAGATAGGATTTAACCAAGAGGTTATTAATACTATTAATCTCCCTTCAGCTAAACCACTAAATAGAAATAATTTTACTTATCCCTCTATTGGTGATATTGTGCAAATTATAGAAGGTCCTAGCCCTGAGTATTATAGTGATATAGGTGGTGATATTAGTAATAAAACTACTTATTATACCCCAGCAATAGGAATTCATAATAATACTGCTAGTAATGCATTACCCAATCAGGTTAAATCTAAAAGAAGAAAACCTAAAAGAAGCAGTAATGTAGGAAATGAATCAAATTCTGAAGATTTAAAATTAGGTACATATTTTAAAGAAAATGCTGATTTAAGTCCTCTTACCCCGGGTGAAGGAGATTCAATTATGGAGGGAAAAAACGGTCAAAGAGTTAGATTCACCACAACAGGTCCCCCTGGAACCAATGCAATCAGTAATAACGTTACAGATAACCCTAATGATGGTAACCCAAGCGTGGGAGATAAAGCTATGATTCTAAGTTTAGGAAATGGTAGTCAAGAAAATGTAACTGAGGATGCTGCTTCTATTTATATGTTAGAAAATCAAAATCTTCCTATTGATGCTACCTCTACAAACATAGATTCTTTAAACTCAACTTATAAACCCATTCCTAAACCTTTAGAAGAAATTAGTAAATCTCCTGCTGAGGCTATCCCAAATCCTATCCCGGATCAAGAACTAATACTTGAACCTATATCATTTACTAATCTTATTCCTACTGTAGATGAAGCTACTACCCCATCATTACCAGATGAGATACCTGAAGATCCTGACCCAGTATTTGCTGCTTTAAATGAGGCCCAAGAAGAAGGATTATTAGAAGTATCAATGTCTATTTATGATATTTCTATAGGAGAAGATGTACGTAAAGACCTTGAATCTACAGAAAATGATATATCATATAATGGTATAGAACCAAATACTATTTCATCTGAAGCTGATTATACCGAAATACAAGACCAAGATATATATACTAAGGTAGACGCTCCTTTAGGAAATAAAGGAATTACATTAGCAACAGTAATTAAAAGCTCAACTGCTAAAGAGAAGAAAATTGCTAACTTCCCTGGAGCAGATAGAGCAGATGGTAGAGCTTACCAAGCCCCTAATATTATGTATAATCTAGATAGTTTAGTTCTAAATTGTATTGATCCTTTATTATCACAATACCCTAATTTAAATATCAACTCAGGATTAAGAGTTGGGACATTAAATACTGCTATAGGAGGATCCCCAAGATCTGAACATAGAATAGGAAGAGCTGTTGATATTGCAGTTTCTGGAGTTCCTACTTATGAAATATTTAATTATATAGTTAATAATAATATCCCTTATAATCAATTAATATGGGAATTCCCAGAGTATAATTCGGGATCATGGATTCACATTAGTTATATTGGTTTTAAACCAGGTTCCAAAGATCCAAATAACTATAATAGAACTATAGCATGCAAAAACTCTGCACTAAAAAAAGCTTTAGAAACCCAATATATAGATCAAGTTAAATTTAAAGGAACCTATGCAAGAAATATAGGTATAACCCAGGTCCCTGATCATACAACCTTAGAATTTACAACATAATATGGCTGATTTTATCCAAGAAAATGAATTTGTAGGCAAACAAATATTAATTGACAGTGATCGATTAGTATTTAATGGTAGAAATGACAGCGTATTTTCTGCTAAAAATCTTTTTATATTTAAAACTGATGGTGAATTTCATGTTAATAGTAAAAAAGATGTTTTTATAAATGGTTCTCAAGTATTTATAGGGCCTATAGAAAATAATCAAGATGTCAATATACCTGCTGTTAGGAGTAAAGAATTAAAACAAATATTAAGAGATTTAATAGGAGCGTTAGAAATGTTTTTCACTATTCAGTTCCCCCAAACCTCTGGATTAATGGGTCCCGGTCCTACCAATGCAGTATTACCACAACCTTTATTAAAAGATTTAGCTAAAGTTAAATCTAGATTAGATGATATAGATAGTAAAAAAGTATTTATAAAATGATTAACGGTATATTAAATAGTATATTAAATCGTGCTTCTTTTCAATTATCTGATGCTAAAGATCAAATTTTAGCAATATCTAAAAAAAGAGCCCAAGAAAATTTTGATATTGATATCCCTTCACCAGCTGATTTTAAAGCAAAGATTAGTAGCTTTCAATTAAATGACCCTAAAGAAGCTAAAAAAGCCCAAAATCTATATAAAAAAACTAAAAGGTTATTAGAAAAAGCTATAAATAAATTAACTAGATCAAAAGAAGAACTAGAATCTATTAAATTTAAACTAACAGACGTTAATGATAAATTTAATTATTTTAACGAAAATGTATTACCTGATGATTCTTTATTTGGGGGACTATTACTTATTTTTAAAGGTTTACCCTTTCTTATTGATGGTGCATTAGCTTCACAAGTTACTCCTGTAGTAAGTGGTACTGTAATAGATAAAGCAGGTGAACTTAAAGATGCCGTTAAAAATGCTATTAAAAACTTTGAAAATGGGGTACGCAGTTTAGATAAATCTGCAGAATATTTTGAAAAAGAAACTAGTGTTTTAATTAAACCTTTAGATTTAGGTATTCAAAATATCCAAATTAGTATAGACAAACTTCAACTAATTTTAGATCAAATTAATAAACTTTGGGGTAATTCATTAATCCAAGCATCAAGCACCATGCCTGAATTACAAGACACTACTACAGGTGATGGTAGTGGAGAAACCAGTACATCATCTGTATTAACAGGAACTACTTTAGAAGACTATTTATCTAATCCTGATAACTTATCAGATGTTGTAGAAAAATTAATTATCCCTACTAGAAAAATATATTATGAGGTAAGAGATAAAGGTCCCGGCTCTGAATTACGTGAAGCAGGTATTATAGAAGAACCAATAAATTAAACTAGTTAATATTTATTAAAAACCAATAATAATGAAATTAAGTTCATTTGAAAAAATTATTAGAAAAGTTGTGCGTGAGGAAATTGACCATGCCTTAAGGCGTGAAATTGCATTACTAAAAGAAGAATTAACCCCTTCTATTCAACCCCAACAACGCGTTGTTGAATCCCAGTCTAACCCTCAAGAAGCTGAAAACTTTAGAGCAAAATTAAGAGAACAAATGCCCCCACCTAATTTTAATACGGGTAATAATACTCTTAACACACTCCTATCTGAAACAGCTGTATCACCAACTCCTGAACAAACATTTGCTTCTAATGATCCTGTAAATCAATTCATCAATAAAGATTATAGTGAAATAATGAGTGCTATAGATAAAAAGAAAGCTTTTAGACCCTGATGGCTATAAAACCACGTAAAAATATTAATATAGATCCAATTGATGTTAGTGAAAGATCAGCAGTAGGCATTCACCTACCTTTTAATAAAGTAGGTATATTTGATTTAGATTTTACTACTAAAGAACATGCTCGTTCTAAATTAATTAATGTATTATTAACTTCTCCAGGAGAAAGAATAAATCAACCTTTATTTGGAGCAGGTTTAAAAAATAGACTTTTTCAACAAAATACCCCTATAGCAGGAGATGAACTAAGAGATATAGTTACCCCCCAAGTAGAACAGTATGTCCCCGAGATAAAAATAGAAAATATTTTTTTAAGAGATGGAGGTCCCCAAGGCCATACTTTATTTGTTACCGTAAATTATAGTTTAGTTAATAATGATGAAGAAGATTCTATAAATTTAAGTTTTACTAACGATAACTTTGAAAATTATAACTAATGGCTACTTATTCTTCAGCTAATAACAATAGAAAACCTGTAAGGTATTTAGATAAAGACTTTAGTGACTTTAAAAATGCCTTAATTAACATGGCCGAGGTATATTACCCGGACCTATTAAATGATTTTACTGAGGGCAGCCCCGGTACTATGTTTATTGAAATGGCATCTTATGTAGGTGATGTACTTTCATTTTATACAGATGCTCAAATTCAAGAAGTATTTTTACAATACGCTCAAGAAAGAGAAAATTTATATGCTTTAGCCTATAACTTAGGATATATACCTACTGTAACAACACCCGCAGTAGTTGACTTAGAATTATTTCAACAAGTCCCCGCAAACAGCGAGGGTGATGCTGATTTGGATTATGCCTTTAAAGTAGAAAAAAATTCCAATTTCCAACCTAATAATGGTTTAACTACCAGATATTTAATCCAAGATTCTGTAGACTTTACTTTTTCATCATCTGCAGATCCTACAGAACAAACAGTTTATACAATAAAACCCGGGAGTACCCAACCTGACTTTTTCTTACTAAAGAAAACCGTTAAAGCTATTAGTGCTGAAATCAAAACAGCTACCTTTGATATAGGGGGTGCTGAAAGATTTAAAACATTATCATTAGATGATTCTAATATTATTAGAATAGAATCTATCACTGATAGTGAAGGTAATACCTGGACTGAAGTGCCTTATTTAGCTCAAGAAACTATATTTGATGAAGTTACTAATGATGAAGCTAATGATCCTGACTTACCACAATATAATAATCAAGTTCCTTATTTATTAAGAACTAAAAAAGTATCTAAAAGATTTATTACTAGATTTAGATCAAATAAAAAATTAGAAATCCATTTTGGGGCAGGATCTACTGGAGGTGATGATACTACTATTATACCTAACCCAGATAATATTGGGCTAGGAATTAGTGATGGTAGGTCATTACTAGATAGAGCATATGATCCTTCAAACTTTTTATTTACAAAGGCTTATGGAGAAGCCCCTTCTAATACTACATTAACTATAAGGTATTTAGTAGGAGGTGGGTTATCAGCTAACGTTAAAGCTAATGTAATTAATAGAATAGGTGATGTAACTATTACATCCCGAAAAGGAGGTTTAGATTCAGGTTTATTCACCGATGCTAAAAATAGTCTTTCTTGTAATAATCCTACTCCTGCATTAGGAGGGGGGCCTGGTGATTCTGCACAAGATATTCGTTTAAATACTATGGCTCAGTTTGCTGCTCAAAAACGTACTGTAACTAAAGAAGACTATATTTTTAGAACTTTATCTATGCCCCCTAAATTTGGTAATATTGCTAAAGCGTATATAGCGCAAGATAATCAAATATCTCTTGAAACCAATAAACGTATTGCTAATCCTAATGCCCTTAATTTATACGTGTTAGGATATGATATAAACCGCCAATTAGTCGAATTACCTAATACAGCTAAATTTAATCTAGCAACTTATTTAGAACAATACAGAATGTTAACAGATTCTATTAATATTAAAAACGCATCTGTATTAAATTTCCAAATAGAATTTGATGTTACCGTTAGAGCGGGATTTAATAATGATCAAGTATTATTTAGATGTGTTAATGCTTTAAAACGAACATTCAATATAGATAACCAACAAATCAATCAACCTATAATAGAAGGTGATGCCTCTAATGTTTTATTTAATGTTGAGGGAGTTCAAAATGTTAGTAGAATAGAATTTATAAACAAATATGGTGGTAATTATTCTCAATTTAAATATAATTTTGAAGCAGCTAGACGTAAAGGAATAATATACCCCCCAGTAGATCCATCAATTTTTGAATTAAAATACCCTAATACTGACATAATCGGTAGAGTAACTAAATAATATCATGCCACATTATTTTATTTTTCCAGAAAAAGATGCAACTATATATTCGCATCCTACTAACCAATCTCTAAACACAGGGATAGACGAAATATTAACATTAAGAGATAAAGAATCTTTTACTGATTCTAATTATTACCCTAGTAGGTTTTTAATCCAATTTAACCAAGAACAAATCACAGATTTAGTTAATAATACTATAGGAAATAGCACTGAATGGTCTTCTACTTTAAAATTATTCCAAACTGAACATAGAGAATTAGCCACAGACCAACATATAGAAATATATCCTTTATCAGAATCATGGGTTAATGGTACAGGTAGAATAGCAAATACTCCTCAAACTACAAACGGTGCTTCATGGAAATTTAGAGATGGTAGTGATGATTCTTACTCAAATACTTTTGGTACGCTTTGGAGTACTGGTAGTTTAGTACCAAATGTTTCTACTGCTAGTTTTACTAACGAAGCCCCCGGTGGAGGAGTTTGGTATTTTGGTGACGGATTTGAAGTAACAAAAAAATATGGATTTAACGATAATATAGATTTATCATTAGATATAACTGATCCGGTTAAAAAACACTATAATAGTGCTTATAATGGATTTTCTTATACCCAAGGTGGCATCCCTAATAATGGATTTATAATTAAACGTTCTGGATCACAAGAATTTACAGATAGAGATGAGGGAGAATTAAATTTCTTCTCTATGGATACTCATACTATATATCCCCCACACCTAGATTTTGCGTGGGATGATTCAAATTATGATACTACTTTTGCTACCGATGACAAAATCAAAAAGACAGGAGAATGTTATATTACTTTAAGAAACAATAAAGAAAAATATAGAACTATAGAAGAACCAACATTTAGATTAAATGTTAGAGAATTATACCCTACACGTAAATTTACAACTACTTCAAATTATTTAGATGTAAATTATTTTACTAGTAGATCATTTTATTCTTTAGTTGATTACGCCACTGAAGAAACAGTTATTCCTTTTGATGAAAATACTAAACTAAGTGCTGATTCCGAAGGTATGTATTTTAAAATGTATATGAATGGGTTACAAGAAGAAAGATACTATAAATTATTATTTAAACATGAAAATAATGATGGTATAAGGGTATATGACGAAAATTATTACTTTAAAGTAGTTAAATCATAATGGCTATATCTTATTCAAATAAAAAATTTAGCAAAACTATAGCTAAAGATCAAAAGGGCTTTAGTAAACGTAGGACTTCTAAAAAACCTAAACCTAAACGTTTTGTTCCTCCTCCTATTGTAGATGAAGAAAACCCTATTCCTGATAAATACACAGGTGATATAGTATTTAATAAAACTATATATAGTAAAGTTTCTTTTGAAACTAAGATAGATACTGAATTTAATGAATTAACAGCTAACCAAGTAAGTATTAGTGTTGAAGAATTTTTTGATTTATATAATGAAATGTTTTTTGATATCCCCAAAACTGGAGAAAATTCGCATTCTACTATAATTCAAACTAGTTTAGATTATATAAATGATTATGAAAATCCTTTGCAAGGCCTCGTAGATGCACAAGCTACTGAATTAGAAGCTGCTTTACTTGCACAAAGTGAAGCCGAAACTAGATTAGATAATTTAATAGCTCAACAAGCTGCTGATGACGCCCAAGCAGATGCCGAGGCAGCTCAAGCAGAAGCCAACGCTGCAGCTGCCCAAGCTGCTTATGAAGCAACATATGGCTCAGATTATATTAATAATCCACAATTAGAATACAGCAAACTAAAAATAAATCTTAATACTATGGCGGCTAATGGTCAACTCCGTAAAAGTAAAAATAAAAACGAAAAAGATTTAAGGCAAGCTAAAGAAAAAGAAAACAATAATACTAATAAAAGAAGTTATAATGAGTGGAATGCTGCTATACAAAAACGTGCTGAAGGTAAAGTTAAAGATGATTTAAGAGACTTAATTAGTGCCACTAGAAGCAGCATAGCAGCAGGAAATGGATGGAGAATATAAATTAGATCATGGCAATACTAGGAACACAAACAGTTGAAACCATTAAATCAGGTGATCTAGAACAAATCCCTAGTAAATTACTAAGGAGGAGTTTTGGTCAAGGAAATGATTCAATTGTATTAAATATATTTGATACACAGGGTAAATTACTTATTACTGATCAATCGTTTAGGGAATATAAAACTTATAACGACGAGGGTGGTACTAAAGGCACTTCAAAAATTACTTCTATTGACATAGATTATGAAGAAGTTTTAAGAGATTATGGGTATACTAATGGTACTTATGTTATGGAATTTTCTTTTCAAAGAAAAGTAACTAATAACTCTAAACCTTTTTCAATCTCGGAAATTTCTCCCTCTAGAAAGGAAATCAGAGTAACCCCTAATGGATTATCCCAAAATGCTTTTAGAACAGAAATTACTTCATTAGGCAATGCTATTTTAAGTTCTGCTTTTATTAAAGATATTAATTTATCTTTTGGTAGATCCTCAGCCTTAACTGTTAATGTTGCATTAGATAGAAATAATACAGGGTTAATTAAACTCTATAATCCACTTCCTTTTGGTATTAGTGTAGGTGATACTCCTAAAATTTATGAAGAAATAATTAACCCCTTAGAGGTTACTATTGAATTATCAGGTACTAATAAAGCCATTCAGGATACAGGAATTGATATTGGATCTCCTAATTTTAACATTAGTACAGACGATATATTCACTGTACCTAGTGGTTATAAAACATTTGATCAAATATTAGGTAGTGGTGTTGCTTCATCAAGCTTTAATAATATTCAAAACTTAATGAGTGGTAGTGGTGTTTATATTGATTTAGAATATGATAACACAGATACTCCTTCAGGATACCATTTTGAAAACTTTGTACACTTTAGTTCAGCTGCTGAAAGGTTAAAAAACTTTAAATATAAATTAGGATTATTACAATCGTATTCTAGTTCTATAGCTAATTTAAATAATGTTACGGGTAGTGTAAGTGAATCTAAATTTGTAATTGATAATATCAATATTTTTAGGAATAAAGAAAATAAACTAATCCAAGGTTTTGATAACTATGAAAGATATCTTTACTATGAATCAGGAACATTTGCTTGGCCTAAAGAAGGTACAGGTCCTACTAGACCATTTATTAATGCTAAAACGGAATCGGCCGCTGCTAATTCATGGTTTGGTACTTTAATAGATAGTAACCTCGAAACCTATAGTGGGGGGCAAATGCATAGTGCCTCTAAATATGATGAGTGTAACCAATATAGTTTAGTTAACACTATCCCACCACATATTAAAGATAATGCACAAAACGATAAATATGTTTTATTTGTTGAAATGATAGCCCAACACTTTGATGGTATTTGGGGATATATTGACAGTATTACAGATTTAAACGAAGCATACAGTGGATTAAGAGATGGTATATCCAAAGATTTAGTATTAAATCAGTTAACTTCAAGAGGTATTAGTGCATATGATCAATTTTTAAACTCATCACTATATGAGTACTTAATTGGTGACGATGGTACTGCTACTTTTCAATACGATGGCGGTAGTAATTTTACTATGATATCAGCATCTAATGCAGGATCAATTCCAAAAGGTGACATTGCAAAAGAAATTTGGAAACGATTATACCATAATTCATCATATCTTTTAAAAACCAAAGGCACTGAACGTGGTCTAAAAGCATTGATTGCGTGTTATGGTATTCCAGAAACAGTATTACATGTTAAAGAATATGGTGGACCATTAGTAGATAAAACAGGATTTAGAACATTTAGCTACCAAAAAGAAAGCAGGATGTATACTCCTGCCTCTGCCGATGCAGCCGTTTTTGATTCTAATATCCCTGACTCAGGTTCAACTTTACAAGTAAGATTTTTACCAACTAAAGGTCCTACTACCGCTTTTGATTTAATGTCGATTGCTCCCAATGGGAGTACTAATGACATAGTAATTGGTCTTTCCCAAAGTTTAGATACTACTAATAATAATTCGGCATCATTTGCTCATTTAGTAATTGCTTCTGGTTCATTAGCCGATTCATCGGCGGGTAGAATTAAGGCTATTTTTAGTAGTTCATTAGGACCTATTTTTAATGGTAAAGTATGGAATTTATCAGTAAGACTAAACAGTGGATCCGCAGAAGGTAATACAGTTGAAGCATTTGCAACTAATACTACATTTAATAAAAATACTTATGTTTTATCTTGTAGTATGGAAGTACCAAATTTCTTTACTGATTTTGCGGGGAATACAACAGTTAATGTAGGAAGCCGCAATGCTATAGGATCCAATGATACTGTTGGTAGTTTAATAGCTCCTTTTACAGGTAGTATGCAAGAATATAGAGCATGGACTGAAAAACTTACCAAATCAACAATAGTTACTCAATCCTTATCTCCTTTTAATTATAATGGTAATACTATAAGTTCAAGTTTTGAAGCATTATTTCAAAGAATATCATTAGGTTCAAATAACAAAACCATAATAACTGGTCAACAAAACCAAGCCCCAAATACATCATTTAGTGATCTAGCTAGTGTAGGTAATGGTACTGAAATATTTATAGAAGAAACCCACCACCTAACTACACCAGATACTGTAGGTTCAGGAATGGTATCCGATAAAGTTAGACTTGATGACGGTACCTTTGATGACAATTTCTTAGACCCATTTATTTCAGTTGAAACTTCACCCCAAGATAGACAACCCCTTGATTATTCAGATTTAGGTGTATTTTTCTCACCAACTTTTGAAGTTAACGAAGATATAATTTATACACTAGGTGGATTTAGGATGGACGATTACATAGGTGATCCACAACATTACACATCTGGTAGTTACCCTGATTTAAAAACTATTAAAGATATTTACTTCCAAAAAGTTGATAAAAAATTAGGCATTGGTGATTATGTAAGAACAATCCAATTCTTTGACCATACTTTATTTAAAATGATCAAAGAATTTGTTCCGGCAAAAGCTAATTTAAAAACTGGTTTAGTTATTGAGCCACACTATTTGGAGAGGGTAAAAATTGCTGGTACAAACGTTGACTACGAACAAAAAACAGAACATTTATTTACACCAGATGGATTAACAGGTTCATTAAGCTCTACAAATGAAATAATCCACGATGTAGTTATTGATATCCCAGATTATATACTTAGTGGTAGTGAAGGATCTGCTACTGAAAATGTAGCACAAGTTGGAAGAAAAAGCAGATACTATAGTTTAACGTAAGAATGGCACAAAAAAACTGTAGAAAACGAAGAAGAAATAGATAAAAGATGAGTTTTATTAAAATTCCTTTAAATCAACCTACAAGTAATCAACCTATAATCCTTTCCTCTAAGGTTATTGATAGTAATGTTGATACGTTTGGGTATCATCTTGCTACCTTGTATAGTACCCCTGGTGGTACTGAAATAGATTATATATTTAGTAATCCTATTCCTAGTCCTAGTAGTGTGGGTAAAAATGGGGTTTTTATAGAAAAAATAAGTATCAGAACAAAAGATTCAGGAGGAGGAAGAGTAGTTATCAATGACGGTGCTTTTGAAACATCATATACTGATAGCTCTCCAACCGTACTCACTTATGTTGATATTGGGGTTAATCAAACTTTTGACAGCATTTCTAATATAACCGTATTTATAGAAACTAATGCAACTACTTCTACTGAAGCAGAGTTTTACTATATAGAAATCCATGGTAGGTACGAAAATATTCCTAATTATAATTTTGAATTTAATGATTCAGTTTTAGAAACCAAAGGTTGGAATTCATCTCGTTACGATGGTAGACAACTATCTGCTGCTAAAATTAATGAATTTACTGCAGGCGATATTACTTACGGTAAAACACCTGTAGTTGAACGCTATACTAGAAACATTTATATTGGAAACGAAGTTGTAGGTATAGACCCAACTAGTTTAGACGATAATTCTTTATTACCTATCGAAAATTTTTCTTACTTACAGAGTAACTATTATATAACGATAAATGAAGATGAAACTATAACTCACAATAGGTTAGAAAAAACAAAAACTAAACCTACTGAAAAAATAGGATTTTATCAAGCTTTTTTTGATGATTTTCCCGAAGATGAAACATGTAATGTTGTTGTGTTTGATAACACAGTAAAAAACAACTTAAAATCTTCTTATAAAGTATATTTTAATGGCGGGCAATTACAACAATTGTTAAAATATGAATCACATACACAAATCACAAATTTTCAATTAGCATCCCATTTTAAAGTTGAATATCAAAAAGCATACAACAGAACTAGAATTTTTAGAAAACCTAGTGGAATACAAAGCAGCCAAGTTGTAGCAGCTGATATTACAATAAATCCTCTTAATAAACATATAATAAGAGAATTTTTCCCACAAGATCTTGACATTGCTGGTGATGCACAAGGTGATGCTGTTAAAAGAACAGCTAAACGACATGTTGATGTTTATAAGAAGGCATTTAATTTTAAAGATAACAGTGACTATAAGGGTAATAAAAGATTCTTTTTATCTTTTATTAAAGACAATGGTTCTACCATAAGAACTATAGCAACGGGTAGTATCCCTACAGCCTCGAATACTCCTATTAGAACAGAAAATTTAGCAGAACTAAGTACTATAGAAATAATTAGTGCCTCATTAGATCCTTCTGATGTTTCTTTTCCTCTTTTCTTAGAATTAAATGGGGTTGAAAAACATCCTTTAAACCAAGATTATAATGCTCAAAAATCAACCACAACTTGGGGTAGTGCAGGAACCCCTTCGTTACCCTCTTTAAATGATATAACACCCCCTGATATTCATGGTTTAGTGTTTTCTAGAGTTACAGACGATGTTCCTTCTCTTTTAGTTAATCTAAATAAAACTAATGAATTAAGAAGTGGAGGGGGAAAATTTCCTTATATTATAATACCTAAAAACCTTCATCCTTATATTAAGGATAACCTTAAATTATACTTATCAAAAGCGGGTATAAACGTAGGTGGGGATGCTACTCAAACCATAGATGAAATCATAGCAAATAAACCACGTAAACCACGTTTAACCCCAGGTGTGCGTAAAGCAATATCACGTGGCCGTAGACGAGGATTACTTAGAGAAGAAGAATCTAATAGAGATAGAAGGCAACGAGAAAGAGAAAATAGAAGGAAAAAAAGAAAACAAAATCGCGAAAACAGAAAAGAAAACCGCCAGGAAAACAGACAAAAACGCCGTGAAAATAGAGAAGAACGCCGTGAAAACCGTCGTGGAAATAGACAAGACCGCAGGCAAAACCGTAGAAACCGAAGAAGAAATAGATAATAATGTCAAGGCAAATCGATTTACAATTATTAAGTTCTAGTGGTGATTTAACTGTTAGTTTAACAAGCCCTTTTGGCTCTAATTATACAGCAGGTGAAGATGCATCTAGTGGTGGTACCCCACCATTATTTGATGGGCTTTCTGGTCAAGCTAATCCTAAATTAATACTTAATAATACATCAGCAGCCTCAGAAGGAGCACCTAAGGAATGCATTGTTTTAAACTTTAATACTCTTATTAAAGCCCAAGAAATAAGAGTAGACCTTGTTCATATGGGCACACTCACATATAACTTATATATCAATGCAGGGTCATCAGACACTGATTTTACTAGTAAAGTAGAAAAAACTGTACCTGAAGTAGGAAACCCTACAAGAAGGCAGCATGATATTAATTTACCTGGTGGTTTTTTAGGAACAGCGATACAAAATATAGTTTTTGAATTTGAAACAAGTAATAATTCTGATAGCGCAGATCATATAGTTAGCGAAATTGAACTTTATATTGAAAAAGAAGTCGAAACCCCTAACTTTGAATTTAATGATTCAGTTTTAGAAACTAAAGGTTGGAATTCATCTCGCTATGACGGTAGGCAATTGTCAGCTGCTAAAATTAATGAATTTACTGAGGGTGATATTACTTACGGTAAAACACCTGTTGTACAAAATTACACCAGAAATATATATGTTGGAAGTAAAATAGTAAAATTAGATCACCCAGGCCTTTTAGATGACACTTTATTGCCTATTGATGATTTTTCTTATGTTCAAAGTAACTATTATATAACGGTAAATGAAAATGGATCTATAACCCATAATAGATTAGAAGATACAGATACTAAAATAACTGAAAAGATAAGTTTTTATAGATCGTTTTATGGTGATTTTCCATTAGATAGTACTTGTAATATTACTATATTTGATAATAAAACAAAAAATAATTTAAAATCTTCGTATCCTATATATTTTAATGGTGGGCAATTACAAAAATTAATTGAATATAACCTTGACCTTAGTGCACAATTTATAGATGAAAATAATGTTGATGATCTATATGATATCGAAACATTTAATATTAATACCAGCGAACCTACTATAAAATTTACGGGATATGAAAACGATGATTTAAATGCGAGTTTTAAACGTATATTACATTCTAATGTTGAAATACTTAACGAATCCTTACTTAGAGAATTTTACCCTGGAAATACTGATAATCCTGCTATTCGTAGAGGCAGTATACAATTAACAGAAGACCATATTGATTTTTATAATAAAGCTTTTGAATATAAACTTAATAGTAATTATATAAACAATAAAAGATTTTTCCTTACATTTTTAGAAACAGGAAGCGAAACCCCTATCCGTACTATAGCTACAGGTAGTATCCCTGAAGGTAGTGAAGTTGCTTTAAGGACCGAAGATTTAGCTGAATTAAGCACATTCGAAATAATAAGTGCTTCTGCTGAACATGATAATAGTTTTGGTAATGGTAGTGGAGCTAAAAATTTAGTGTGGCATATTTCTTCTAAATCTTCTTTTAACCAAGAATACGGTACTTTAACATATAGTGGTAATACTATTCGCCCCCAATTAGCAGAAAAAACTACAATTGTAATTAGCCAAGTTGATGATAGTTCACCTTCTCTTTTATTACCTTTAGATTATAGTACAGAACTTCCTTTAGGTCCTGGTGATAAACCTTTTGTTATAATACCTAAAAACCTTCACCCTTATGTTAAGGATAATCTTAATTTTTATTTATCTAAAGCAGGTATAAACATTAGTGATGATGCTACTCAAACTATAAAGGAGATTAGAGCTAATAAACGCCGCGGTCCACGTTTATCTCCTGCCCAACGTAGGGCATTAGCTAGAAGACAAGCCTTAGCCCGTGAACAATGGATGAACCAAGATTCTGAAAAAGAAAGAAGAAAAGCTGAAAGACAAAATAGAAGAAAAAAAAGAAAGGATAAAAGGAAAGAAAAACGTGAAGATCGCCGTGAAAACAGACAAAATAAAAGGGAAGATCGCCGCGAAAATAGGCAAAATAGAAAAGAAAATCGTCAAGAAAAAAGACAAGGGCGTAAAAACCGCAGAAAAAATAGAAGAAGAAATAAATAATATATATTTATAAACAAAACAGAATTAAATGGGATATTTAGATAATTCAAGCATCATTGTAGATGCAATACTAACTAAAAAAGGCCGTGAACTCTTATCAAGACAAGATGGTTCTTTTGAAATTACACAGTTTGCTTTAGCAGACGATGAAATTGATTATACGTTGTACAACGAAAATCACCCCGCAGGGTCAGCTTTTTATGGAGAGGCAATTGAAAACCTACCATTAATTGAAGCAATCCCTAACGAAAATAACACTATGATTTCTAAATTAGTTACCTTACCTAGAGGTACTACTAAAATCCCAGTATTAAGTTTACAATCTACAAACATTAATGTTGGTAGATCTGCTAACTTTACAATTACACCAACTACTCTTAACTTTGATACTACAGTTGAATCAGAATATTCATTCACTGTAGCAGATAGAAGATTAATCCAACAAGGAGGTGTTTCAGGAGGTGTAGGTGAAAGAAGCACCACAGCAACTGTCCCATTTACTGGTACTGCCCTTTCCCAAACATTTGTAGGTACTTCATTTACAGGTACTTCATTAGCTGGAACTACATTATTTGGTACTAATGCGGCTTTAGCTACTTCCATTATAATAGTTGGTTTAGATACAGGTGCAAGAGCCACAGTAACATTAACAGTAAGGAAAAGCTCAAGCGCTGGATCAACATCAGCAGTTCAAGCTAGATCATCATTCTAATAATTAAAACAACATGTCAACTTTTACATTTTTTGAAGCAGGAGATACAGTAGATTCTATAGATAGAGTATTTACTAGTGCTTGGTCAGATAATCTTAATGATTTAACAACCAACCATTTTTCTTCTAGTACTCAATATAATACATCTTCAGCCACTTCTAGTGGTGCCTTTTTTCAAGAAGTTTATCAAAAAGATCCTACACTTGATGGAGCTGAAGTCCAATATTCTATTGCATATGGGCATAGAGTAGGTAGTGGTTCTTTAGATTTTGATAATGCCGAAGGTGGTAAGGGATTTAGTGCTACTAGATCTGTTTATGGTCAATATAGAAACCTAGTATTTGGGGGTGATGAAACCCAAAATTTTAGTTTTGATGGCCACGTTTCTGATGGAATATATGTAATTAATATTAATAGAGCTCGTTATAAACATGCTCTTAGAATGGGTAATTTATCCCTCCATTTATCTGATGGTTCAAACCCAATAAAATTAACAGACGATTCGGTAACAACTTCAGGATCCGCAAATGCTATAAGAGCAGGTGTTGGAAGAGAATTTAATATAGTATCTGGTTCTGGTGGTATAAGAGTAGGAACAAGTAACATATATGTAACTAATAGTGGTTCTTATGGTTATGTTTACCCAGATGCTGGGTTTATAATTCTTAATGGTGATGCATTAGATGCTTCAGTTGCTGATAAAGGAATTAATTTAGGATCTACTCAAGGCAGTAATGAAGCCTCAACTAATGCTAACCTTTTAAGGATGGATATAAAAAACGGGGGTGAATTTATTTTAGATGGTCAAGAAGACATTGCAAGTAAATTTTACTTTGTAAGAGCAAAAAACACAGACTTTAATTATACTACAAATGACTCATTTACTGAAGATGACGGTACTTTAAAGTTTGATTCAATGATTGATAATCCAGAAACTTACATTACTACTGTAGGTTTATATAATGATAACCAAGATTTATTAGCGGTTGCTAAAATGAGCCAACCCCTTCCAAAAGACTTTACTAAAGAAGCCCTTATTAAGGTTAAACTCGATTATTAATGGCTGGTATATTTAAAAGACTCAGTGCAAATGACATAAAAATAACATCTTTTGAAGCCCATAAACAGTATAATACTGTTAATTTAGCTTCAATTGGTGCTACTACTGAGTCTTTAGAATGGAGTGGGTTAGCTAAAGACACGTTTACAACAGGGAGTAAACTATATTACCAAATAGATAAACTCTATTATAGAGATTATATTAAAAAAAGAGCGTACCGTTTAGAATTAAATGATGCTACTTATACTACCCAAGAACGTAGATTATACCAAAGTGCTAGTGTATTAAGTTTAAGCCAAAAAACTTTTGGATCTGAAGTTCAACCAGAAACTTTTGAATTATCTGGATCTAAAAGTAGTTTACAATTTTATTTTAAGGATGATGGGTTTGGTAATCTTTATGATGTAAATAAAGGAAGAGATAATTTTCCTAATGAAGATCATAGATTACTTTATTTAGGTCCCACACAAGCTTTTAAAAGAGCTAATTTAACAATCGATTATGAAACAGGAAAAGAATATGTAAACAGTCCTTTTCTTAACGGTTATACCAGAACAGTATATGATGATTCATATTTTTTAAATGAAGTTGAATTTAACAATGTTAATTTTGTAATTAGTAATAATTCAGGATTCCATAATGTAAAAACTAATTCTTTAATAGGGGGTGTTACTTCAAGTATAATAATCCCCCATCAACCTCAATTTAATTTTGAAGCCAATGATGATTTTACAATCACTTTTTATTATGATATAACCGATACAGATAGACATCAAGCTAGTCTTTCTAAAGAACATTTTATTCTAACTAAAGAAGGCACAAAAACAGTAGCTTCTTTACCTTCTGAAAAAACCCGAGAGGTTTCTTTAAGAGAATCAGGATCTTCCCAAATAAAAACTGCACCTGTTGGTAATCAATTCCCTTATAGAATATACTATAAAGGAAATCATCCACAATCAAACAATGCATCTATCTTTTTTGAAAGATCTGATGGGGAAACAATACAAGTTGTAACTGCTTCGTTTTTTAGAAATATTGGTACAGGTAAAAGATTTGTCTCATGTAGAAATGATGGTGGAACATTAAAAATAGATGTAAAAGGTCCAACTGATAGAAGTGGAACTTCAACTGAACAAAATTCACCTACTTTAAGTAAAACTGTATCTAATAAAGCAAACATAACTTTATATAATAAACCCCAACCTAATGGTTCCTATACTAATTACATAGGTAGTGGAAGTGGTGCTATTAGCCAATTAATGATATGGAATCAAGCCTTATCAACATCCGAAATAGCTAATGTATCTGAATCAATCACAGGTACTTATAAAGTAGGTAATATATTTTATGATAATGGTTTTACTGTTATTACACACCCCACATATATGGATGTATTTGACGGGGGAGAATTAAATACTCTAAAATACAAAAATACTCACTTAATTACTGAAAATGAATATCAGTGTACCATGACTGAGGATGAATTTGAATTTACTACAAACCCAACAGCTCGTAAAATTCCCTTTAGGGATAGTGAGGATATAGCCAATTTTACAACTGGTTCTAATTTTAAACCTTATATTACATCAGTAGGATTATACGATGATACGGGTAATTTATTAGTAGTAGGAAAATTAGCTCAACCAATTAAAGCCAGTAGTGAAACTGATACTACATTCGTTATAAGATATGACACATGATAATACCAGAAAGTTATGAACAATTCCCAGAAGGCACATATGGATATGTTTACCAAACAACCCATTTACCTACTGGAAAAAAGTATATTGGCAAAAAATCGTTAATATACAATCAAAAGAAAAAAATTGGTAAACGCGAAGCCGCCCTATGGGAAGGGAAAGGTAGACCACCAGTTTATAAGCAAGTTCAAAAAGAAAGCGATTGGAAAACCTATTATGGTTCTCATCAATTTATTAAAGGTGAAATTAAAAATGGTAATCAAGCTGATTTTGAGCGTATAATTTTGCAATTAGCATATTCTAAAAAAGAACTAACATATTTAGAAAATAAAGCACTTTTTAGTATGGGTGTACTAGAAACCGAAGATTATCTAAACGACAATATTGAAGGAAGATATTTCAAGAAAGATTTTGGCTTTTGACCTTTCTTTCATATATTTAAGGCATGAAGGAGGACCGCCTTATCTATTTGCTCGAAAGTCTTTTAGGAAAAAGCAAAAACGCACGCGGAGGCGATGAAGCTGTATTTAGTTGCCCAAATTGCAACCACCACAAGAAAAAATTAACATTTAATAAATACACACAAAAATTCCAATGTTGGGTGTGTGGTTTTAAGGGTGCTAGAGCAATACAACTTCTTAAATTTATTAAAGCTCCTTACACTGCTTTTCAAGAATTAAAAGATATTGATGCTCAGTATAATTTCAAAACTGCGCACATAGAAAAGCTAAAAGATCAACTTCAACTACCTGAAGAATTTACCCCACTACTTAAAGGTAGAGGATTAATTCGAGACAAAGCATGGAACTACCTACAATCCCGCGGAGTTACAGCACAAGACGTAGTAAAATACAACATTGGATATATTGAAGATGGCAAATTAGCTAACTTTATAATCATACCAAGTTATGACAGACATGGATCCCTTAACTACTGGGTGGGTCGCTCGTTCGATCCGCAAGCTTACCACAAGCACAAGCTTCCGCCAACATCAAAAGATATTATTGGCTTCGATATGCTTTGCAACTTTAATATTCCTATTATCATTTGTGAAGGTGCCTTTGATGCGATCGCAATCAAGCGAAATGCCGTGCCCTTGTTTGGAAAACGAATCAGTAAATCACTCTACAAAGAACTTGTTAGAGGAAGGGTAAAACAAATATACCTTGCACTTGATCAGGACGCTATAAATGATTCACTTAAGTATGCTAAAGAACTTATGGCATATGGTAAGGAAATATTTTTATTAGAACTTGAAGGCAAAGACCCAAGTGACTTAGGGTTTGAAGCAATGACTCGCATATTACAGAACGCAAAACCATTAACTTTTCAAGGATTAGTAGAAAAGAAAATCTTGTATCAGTAATCGATATGTATTGACAAACTGCAGTTTACATGAAAATAGCCCTTTTACCTGGTGGTTTTAAACCACCTCACCTAGGACATTATAATATGGCAAAATATCTTGCAGATTTTGCTGATAATGTTATAGTAAGAATAGGTCAAAAAGAAAGAGAAGGTATAGGGGCCCCATTAGCTCTTGAGGTTTGGAATTTTTATAAAGAATTTGACCCAGATCCTCGTGCTCAAAAATTAACTATTAGTGTAGCACAATCTCCATCTCCTGTAAAAGATGTATATGATTTTGTAGAAAAAATAGCACCTGAAGGATCTACAATTATTTTAGGTTTAGGTGAAAAAGATGCTACTGATGGTCGCTATAATAATATCCCCAAATTTGCAGAACCACGCAATATTAAAGCTGATATTGAATTAGTTCCACCACAGGCTGGTGGTATTTCAGGTACTCGTATGCGTGAAATTATTAAATCTAATAATAAAGAAGAATTCTTTAAATATATTCCTGAATTTTTACCCAAAGAAATTAAAGAAGAACTTTGGACTAAATTAATAGATAGTACTATGCCTACTGATATAGATGAAATGATGGGGGGTACTATGAATAGAGAGGAAATGGCTAAACATATGGCTAATATGAAAAAGCTCCGTAAATTTTTTTCTAAACAGGGGGACCAAATGGTTCAAATTCCAACTAATTTAACAAAAGGATTAAAAAGAAAGTTATATGAAAAACTCGGAATCCAAAGAGGAACAATCGAAAGTGAAGTCCAATTTATATCTAGGGAAATATTTGAAATTTTTAAGCAAAATCTCGGAAAATCATTCGAAGCCGGAGAAATAGAAGGATATATTGAAGGGGGCGAAGTTGTATTAGAATATGAAGTTGAAGTAAAATTTATCCCTAACACAGATATCCCAGGATTTAGCTTTGATGCTTCAGCAGACGATGAAGATATTAAAATCGAAATAACTTATAATCCTGGTTCGTTTCCTGCAGAATTTAATAATTTTAACGCAGAGTTAAAAGAAACACTGCGTCACGAAATAGAACACATAACTCAATTTGGGTTTGAACTTAAAGGTGGCTTTGAACAATATAAGGGTTCTATCCCCTTCCACAAATATCTCCAACTATCACATGAAATTCCGGCATTTGTTAGGGGGTTATATAAACGTGCTAAAGTAAAAAATATGTCTCTTGTAGATACATTTGATGAATTTTTTGAAGAATATGAAGCAAGTTTTAATAACCCAGAAGAAATAAATCAAGTTAGGAATGCTTGGCTTGATTGGGCTAGGTCAAATCTCCCAGACGCTCAATTAGATGAAAATTATCCACCTTATAAAGTAAATCAAGTTCAACAAACTAGATATAGAGCAAGTGACACATTTACAAATGACCCTAAAAAAGCTAAAAAATTAGGTTATTTAGAAGATAACGCAGTAGATGAAGGAGATACATATGAAAAAATGGCGGCTAAAGGTAAAAAAGCAGGCAATTTAAAACAAGGTACTGTTAGAAAACGCTTAAATATTCCTAAAGGCGAAAAAATACCTTTATCATTAATTAATAAAGAATTATCTCGCCTTAAAAAGATGGAAAAACGAAGTGCTAAAAATCAAAAATATTACAAAGCACTTACATTAGCTAAAACATTAAAAACTACAACTCATAAAGAAAATATAGATCCTGAAGCCCAAAGAAAACACAAGGGTAAATCGGCCCCATATGGTTCTGCTTATGAGCCTGTAAAAGAGGGAGACCCTAAAGTAGGTACAGGTAAAAAGCCTAAGGGTAGTGGACGTCGTTTATATACTGACGAAAACCCTAGAGACACAGTAAAAGTTAAATTTAGTACTAGACAAGATATAGTAGATACTTTATCTAAAAAATCATTTAAAGCTAAATCTCATGCTCGCCAATCACAAATTATTAATTTAATTCACCAACGAGTTAGAGCAGCATTATCTAGAGCTAAAGATCCTGCTGTAAAAAAACGATTACGTTCTGCTTTTGATTATATTAAAAAGCGTAAAGAAACATCAAAACGAAAAACACAAAGAATGAGAAAAGAAGGATTATTCTCACAAGAATGGTGGTTAGATATAATCACTGAAGATATATTAAACGAAGGTGGCGCCGCAGGACATATGGCACACCCATTTGATTTACCTAACGTTAAAACAGGTAAAGATTTAATTAAGTCATTTGAGCAAGCTGCTGATAGTTTAAAAAAAGTACCCGGTAGTGTCAAAATAGATGGCGTAAATGCGTCAATTAGATTAATAAATCTCGACGGAAAACGGGTCTTCGCCATGGACCGTGGCTCAAAAAAGGCACTCGATTTACGTGGCGTTACTAAAGCTGACTTAGAAGATAGATTTGGCGCTGGTCACGGTATGATTAAGTCCGGTGGTGACGTATTAGATATATTTAACGCTGCTTTACCATCAATTCAAGAAGAATTAAACGCATTAGGGTTAATTGACGATCCTAACGTTATGTTTAATATGGAATATGTCAGTGGTAAGTCTAATGTACAAGACTATGGTAAAAATTTCTTAGCAATCCATGGTTTACTAAAAGTAGAAACCAAAGAAGTACAAGGTGCTCGTAAAATGCTAACCAAACGCGTTACTACTGAAAAACCATTTGCTCAAAGCGACATGGATGAGTTACTTAAAAAATTAGACCCATTTGCTAAAAAGAAAGGATTCGAAATATATGGTTCAGTACCTACAACATTTACTAAAGACCCTGATTTTAAATCAGCACTAAATGCTAGATACACTATTGATACAGCTGAAGGTGACCAAACTAAAACATTAGCTCAGTGGTTAAATGGTGTTACTAATATTCCTAAAACTGACCGTTTAAAAATGAACATTGAAGAAACCGACTCTATTAAAGATGTTGGTGCCTTGAGTAAGCAAGTATACTTTGCTGTGTTTGGTGGCGAAAATGTAGATTCATTATTTAGTAGCGAACAAGAAGTTAACAAAGCTATTCAAGGAGCTACCACATACCTCGCAACAGAAAAATTAGGAGATGCAATACTAGATGTACTTGATTCACCGATGGGTTCTGTTAATGATCATGAGGGTGTAGTTATACGTGACGATAAAATCTCACCTAAACCATTCAAAGTTACAGGTAAATTTATAACAGGAGGTGTATCCTCAGATTTTCAGAAAAAATGAAACTTAAAGATATATTAAACGAAATTACAGGAACTAAAGTTAAAGTAAAAGATTTAACTTTTAATATGTTAAGAAGTACTTTTACATCAAAATATCAAGATCTTAGGGATAGTGATGTAAGACCTACATATAAAGACCCAATTTATCTTCCAAAAGGTGATGGTAGTTCAAGTGGGATTATTGATGATATTGCCCTGGATAATTATAAAGAATATATTATGGATAGGGTTGGGGATGTTGAAATTATTTTAGATCCTACTACTAATAAAGGAAGAATCGAAGACCCCGCTTTTAAAGACAGAGAAGAACGTCTGGGTAAGGGTATCCAATCTTATTATGATAGTAAAAAACCCGGTGAATTTACAGGTGATTAAATAAAAGTTATGTTAAAAAAAGAATTTAAAAGAAAAGATGTAGAACGCATGCGTAACCTTATTAAAGGTGACACAGGCAAATCTGCAGAGTTGCAAGTTGGTTATACTGCTGAAAAAGAAGATCGTAAAGAAGGCGATATTTGGGAAGAAGGTGGTAAACAATGGACTATTAAAGATGGTATAAAACAAACTTATACTAAACTTGATAGAGTTAAAAAAGAAGCTATTTTACCATTATTTTGCCCTAGCTGTGGTTCATTAATGAAAAAACGTTTAGATGCTAAAATGTATAAGATACATAAAACATGTTTTGATTGTGTAGTTGAAATGGAAGCTAAATTAAAACGTGAAGGTAAATATGAAGAATATGAACATAAAATGATAGTAGATAATGCTAAAGATATGGTAAATGATTTTGAAGTTTATTTAATGGAAGCCTTAAATACATCTAATACACAGTATGTTTCAGAAAAGGGTGAAGTAGAAAGGTGGAAAGGTGGAGTAAATAAAGAAAAATTAACTAAAGAAATAAAAGAAGCAGTTTCAGAATTTAAAGAAAAATTAGAAAAAAAATGATTAAATTACGAGAACTTTTATTTGGTAAACCTGATTGTGATTGTGGTTGTATTAATTGTGAAGGTACTAAACTTAATGAAGGAGTTAAAGTATCAGAAAATTTACAATACCATTTAGATAATAAAATCCCATTAGGTGAATCAGTATTTAGAATCAGCTCTAATGCTCATGTTAAATTATTTGCTGAAACTAGAAAATTATGGGAAGCTGGTAAGATGCAATTATCTGAAGCAGACGAATATTATATGCATACAGATGCGGGTCGTCAAGGAATGTATAAAGGTCAACTAGTACCGCTTGACTTACCTTATGTTATGGAAGCGGCTAAACCTAAAAAGAAAAAACAACCACCTTTAAATAAACCAAAACGTGGGGGTCCTAAAGCTTACTATGTTTATATAAGAGACCCTAAAACTAAAAAAATTAAAAAAGTTACATTTGGTTCAGGTGGTTTGAAAGCAAAATTAGGAAATAAAAAAGCATCACAAGCATTTGCAAAAAGACATGATTGTAAAAATAAAAAAGACAGGACTAAAGCCAGTTACTGGAGTTGTAACCTTCCTAGATACCATAAACAGTTGGGTCTTGGAACACCTGCCTCAACTTACTGGTAAACCTTATACTGATATAATAGAAGCAGACGGCACAACAAGTCGTCTGTTTTCTGTTTCAACTAAACCAGAAGCCCTAAAATGGCATATGGATGATGAAGACAGAATTATTACTGTTCTTGGTAAAACTAATTGGCAATTTCAATTTGAAGATCAATTGCCAGTTTCTTTAGATAGGCCTATATTTATTAAGAGACACCAATGGCATCGTCTTATAAAAGGAGACGGTCCATTAATGATTAGTATCTATAAACATGCAAGAACGCAAACTAACAAAACCTGAAGCTAAAGCTAAAGAGCGTATAGTAAAAGATTTAAAGGGAGCTAAAGCCGACTTTAAAAAACGCTATGATAAAGATGCTGAGGCTGTTATGTATGCTACTGCAACTAAAAGAGCTAAAAAAATAGCCGAAACTGACTTAGGTACAGTAGAACCTATAGTATCAGCTTTAATATTAATTTTTGGATCTGTTGGTATAAAAGTTGGATTTGACCAACTAATCAAACTAACAGATAAATATGTAGCTCCTATTATTGATAGAATATATGGGAAAGTAGGTGCAGGTGCTGAATTTACAAGAAAACATTTAAAAACCCTATACTCTGCTTACACTCAAGGAAAAGAAGAACTTAAAGACAAAGTAATAGAATTACTTAATCTTAGTAGTTTAGATGAAGGAGGATGTGGTTGCAGTGCTTGTCAAGAAAAAGAATTAGAAGAAAAAAAAGCTAAACGAGATAGATGCCTTCGTATAGCTGACCGCAAATTTAAAAAACCATCTGCTTATAAAAGTGGAGCAGTTGTTAGGTGTCGTAAAGGTAAAATTTGGAAAGGCGTTAAAGAAGATGTCTTATCTGAGAAAGAAAAAGAAACATTACGTACTTGGTTTAAACGCCGTGGTGCTCCTGGTAAAACAGGCGGTTGGGTTGACTGTAATACAGGCAGAAAAGACCCTAAAACTGGTAAAATGAAATATAAGCCATGCGGCCGAAAAAAAGGTGAAAAACGAGCAAAATACCCCTCATGCCGACCTACACCTGGAAAATGTAAAGATAAAGGTAAAGGAAAAACTTGGGGCAAAACAAAATAAATTATGGCTAGAAGAAAAAAAACTCCTCAAACCGAAATTAAAAGATTACTTGATAAAACTCAAGTAGATGAAAAAGTATTAGCTAAAGTTCAAGAACTTCTTGATAAAACAGAAGTCGATGATAAAATAGTTGGTGCTGTTAATAATGCTAAAGAAGCATATGCTGATGCTAAAGAATCAGGCTTAATTGACAAAATTAAATGCTACGTTAAGTGCTATGGTGGTTATGTCTTAGCAGTAGGAGCAGGTTACTTATTTGGTGTTAATTTTTGGTGGGGATTAGGATTCCTTGTTGCAGCAGGACTTTGGGCAAATAAAGTAACAGCTTGCCCTTTAAAATAATATAACATGAGCTTTTTAGACGAAGGAACATTTATAGGAAAAGGAGCAGTAAAAGATGCTCTTAAAGACCCTGAATTCAAAGCCTTAAAAGGCGATGAAAAAGCTAACGCTTTAAAAACCCTTAAAATGGGGGGTTCAGTAACAACTGAAATAAAAGAAGCAAACGCTTTCCTTGCCGCTGCTGATGCTGCTAGAGATAAGGGAGATAAAGAATTTGAGTTTCCTAAAGGTAGTGGTAAAATTCATAAAGTTACTCTTAAAAGAGACTTAGATCTTGAAGAAGGTAAATTATCTACTGCTCTAGGAGGAGTAGCATTTCTTGCTAGTCTTTTATTGATGGGTAAAATTAATTCCTCTGATCCAGTAATTCAACGTCTACAAGCCGAATATGAACAAGCCGAACCCGCCAAACAAGATTCTATTAAAAAATTAATGACTAAAAGAATCTTATTTTTGGACACAGGCAAAGCTGATGATTCTACTCCTATGGATGAAATATCTCATTATAATCCACCTGAGTGGACTATTTTTGAACCTACCAGGGGTACTAAAGGAAGATATAGAAGTGCTGTAGGTGACTACAAAACCTTAGACCAAAAATATGGTGACCCCGGATCTATTAAAAAAGATTTAAAAACCACAGGTAAAAAGTTAGTTAAATATGCTAAAAAACAGCAACTTTGGGATAAATTATTAGCTAAAGCAACCGATACAAAATATAATACTCCATTTACTGATTTTATAGAAGATTTTCAAGAAAAAGTAAAAAATTCTGATAAAGGAGGTGAACTAAAAAAGTTTGCTAAAAAAGTTTCTAACATAGGAAATATGTCTCCATCTGAATTTAAAGCTTTTATTAGAGAATTAAAAAGTACTGGATACGATAAAGATGATATTAAAAAATTAGAAGCTGCTTATACTAAATCTCAAAAAGATAAAAAGAAAAAAAACCAACCAAAACCAAAACCTACTAACGAAGGTAACTGTGGATGTGGTCAAACACCCTGTAAAACTTATGGCAAAATGGAAGAAACTAAAGAAAAAGAATTTGATTATAAAGCCCCTAAGGATAAAGATAAGGACGATATCAAAATAGATCCTGATACTAAATTTACAGTTGATTTAAAGCACCTTATTCAAAAACATATGAAAGAGGGCAAGTCTAAAGAAGATACAATTAAATTTACTAAGGCATTAATGGCAAAACTTCATAATAAAGGTGAAGTTACCGTAGATGGCACTAAAATTACTTTTAAAGAAGCTGATGTACCCCAAGACACACAATTAGCACTTCCAGAACCACCTAAACAAACTGCAAACTTTTTAGGTCCTGATAATATGGATTATGAAGGAGGTATGGCAAAATCACAAATTCTCAAGATGAAAAATTATGCTAAAGCACTGTGTGATATGATTGATGATGAAACACAATTAGAATCATGGGTTCAAGCTAAATTAACTAAAGCATCTGACTACATGTCTTCAGTTTACCATTACTTAGACTACCAACAGACTAAAAATCTAAGAAACAATAATGAATAAATTAACTGAACAACGGTTAAGACGTAAAATACGTCAAATTCTTAGGGAGGAAAGGGAATATCAATTACGTCAATTATCTCCCGGGGCTCATAGTGCTTTAGGAGCTGATATATTAGGTATCCCCCCTTCTGCAGTTGCTGATGTTAAAATTATTAAAGCACCTAAACCAATTTTTAAGTGTTTTCTTGATAATGGTCAATCTTTTAATTTAATTGATAATGGCGAATATATGCAAGCTGATATTAATCGTATTTTATTTGACCTAGATAGACATGATGATATTAATGGTGCAAAGTATGAACTTGAAAAACTAATGCAAAAAGGCAAACAAGCTTCTGACGATGAAGAAGCAGCTGATACTGGGGTTGATGATATAGGAGGCGATGTAGGTGGAGATGAACCCGCAGCTGAAGAACCAGCAGATGAACCCGCAGCAGAACCCGAAGCATAATGAATAATAACCCAGAATTTAAACAAGCCCTAATGGGTATTTATAGGGATGGATGCAAAAAATTTAACATCCGTACTACCCCTAAAGTAATATTTCGCAAGGATACTGAAAATGGAGCAATGACTTTGGGTCGTACTGCATATTATGATCCTAACGATTTAACTATTGTTCTTTATACTTCAAATCGCCACCCTAAAGATATACTTAGATCATTTGCACACGAATTAATTCACCATGTTCAAAATGAAAGAGGTGATTTACATTTAGGAGATGCAAGCGATCCTCAATACGCCCAAAACGACGAACACCTTCGTAAGATGGAAAAAGAAGCATATTTACAAGGTAACTTATTAATGAGAGACTTTGAAGACAATTTTAAATACCAACAGTAAAAAACAACAATATATAGACTAGATTTATAGCCTAGTCGACTTAAAAAAATGATTAGAGAGCTGTAACCTCATGTGGGTTATAGCTCTTTTTGTCGTATATTTAACCGTTAAAATTACGCATAAATGCAAGAAAAAATAGTAATTGTAGGAGCCGGTGTAGCAGGCGTTAATGCTGCAACAAAGTTAGTTGATAATGGGTATGATGGAAGTCGTATTACTATTATTGATATGGGTAATGATCCTTATAATCGTAAACCTGAAGAAGTAATGACAGGTTTTATGGGTGCTGGTGGTTGGTCAGATGGTAAACTTACTTATCATACAGCTATTGGGGGCCATATGTCAAAATATTGTGGCGACGAGCGCGCAATGGAATTAATGGATGAAGTAATTTCTAATTTTAGACGGTTCCACCCTAAACCTGAAGTTATTCAGTGTTCACACCCGGTAGAAGAGCCAGAATTTATTAAACCACATTTTGGTCTACGTTTATTCCCTGTATGGCATATTGGAACAGATTATTTACACGAGATTGGTAAAAATTGGTATGAATACCTTCGTTCTAAAGGTGTTAAGTTTATTTGGAATCATAAAGTTAATAAAATTGATTTTGAAAGAAATTTAGCATTCTTTAATAACGTAGAAAATCCTCGCCCCGCTAATAGTATTGAAATGTACGACCGTTTAATTTTTGCTGTTGGTAAGTCTGGTATTGATTTTGGTAAACATTTAATTGAAACTAACAATCAGCCTACTGAACCAAAACCAGTACAAATTGGTGTGCGTTTTGAAGCGCCACAAAAACACTTTCAAAAGTTAATCGATATTAGTTATGACTTTAAGCTATATCGCAAATTTGAAGATAAAGGTGTTTCACTTAGATCGTTCTGTACAAATAATAATGCAGCGTTTGTTGCTGTTGAAAAAACTTATGGCGATCACAGTTACAATGGTCACGCTAAAAAAGACGAAGCATATCGTAACGATATGACTAACTTTGGTATTCTAATGGAAATTAGAGGTATTGATAAGCCATTTGATTGGTCACGTGAAGCTGTTAAAAAACTCCAAGTCAATGGTACTGGTACTTATTACTCACCTAGTAAGAGAGTACCATCTAAAACAAGTGAAGGCGATTATGTTAAAACCGAAATCGTAGATAGTTTAGATGTTTTATATGATGCTATTGGGGATAATGCAACATATATTATTGACTTTATCGAAGATATGCAAAAAGTATTCCCAACATTAGGCAACGATTGGGGTGTCTATATGCCAGAAGTTAAGTATCTTGCACCAGAACCACTTGTACATTATGGTGATTTATCACTCCGAGAAATACCAAATGTCCATTTTGTAGGCGATGCTCTTTCAGCCAGAGGTATTACAGTAAGTGGTGCACAAGGGACATATGTTGCAGAAACAATTTTAGATAATCAAAAAGAAATAAATGATTTTTTAGAATGGGCAGATAAACCAGGACCTTGGCCTGAAGAAGATGATAAAATACACACTATAGGAGGCTTAACAATGCCTAAAGAAAAAAATGAATACTGGAAATCATTATGAAACAAGAAGAAATTAACGAACATATTCGGAGACAAAATGAAATTATGGGAAAAGAAAATTTTCCCAAGTCAAGGAAAATGAAATCACCAGATGGTACTATAGCTTATATTTGGGATAATAAACTCCATAATTGGGAAGGACCTGCTCTTATACCAGAGGGTGATAAACGCAAAAGAGAGTATTATATTTACGGTATCCAGTATTCGGAAGAAGAATGGAAAGAAAGAAAACGTGATGGTAAGGGTTTGCCATGGTATAAAGACCCAAGATTTAAAGCAAGAAGCGCAGGGTAATGAAAATCGGACTTACAGGAACAATGAGTGTTGGTAAAACAACACTAGTCAAAGCACTATCAGAAGTAGAACAATTCAAAGGATATACCTTTACTACTGAACGTAGCCAATACCTTAATTCACTAGGTATCCCCTTAAACCATGCAACTACTATTGAGGGACAAACAGTATTTTTAGCTGAGCGTGTTACTGAATTAATGCAACCTCGTATTATTACTGATCGTACAATTATTGATGTTATGGCATTTACAAATTGTGCTAAAATGGTAAGCTATACTGATGGTGATGCGTTTGAGGAATATGCTAAACGTTTTATTTCCCAATATCATTATATATTTTATATTTCTCCTGAAGGAATGGATATAGAAGATAATGGGGTTCGTGAAACTGATGCTACTTATAGAACAGAAATCGATAGTGAAATACAAAAATTACTAAAAAAACATCGTCCTGTTGTTCATACACTTAAAGGAACAACTGAGGAACGTATAAACCAAATGATGAAAACTATACAATTTTAATTAATATGAAATTATGGAAATGGATAGTAGGATTACTTGCAGTACTAGGAGGTGCCGCTGCAGTAGCTTCTACTCAAAAGAAAAAAGAGCACGATAAAAATGTTAAAAACACCAAACAAAAGGTCAAGCAAACACAAGCGAAAACTAAACAAGTTCAGCAACAAAAAGCTCAGACTAAAAAAGCAGTTACTACTCAAAAGAAAAAAGTAACTACCGCTAAAAAGCAGGTTAAAAGCACTGCTAATGCTAAACAAACTACTCAAAACTTTAAAAAGAAGTATAGAGGTAGATCAAAAAAATAATTATGAAAAATATACTAATAACTTTATTTTTAGGGTTATCTAGCATAGGTTATTCACAAGATACTCTTCAAATTCCCGCTGTGGAACTTGAAGAGTTTTTCTTGGCCTTAGATACCCTTGAAGTCCAGGACTCAGCAAAAACAGTTTTAATCCAAGAATTAGAATTTCAAATCAAACTACACGAACAGTTAGCTAAACAAGATAGCCTTATAATCCTATATAAAGATCAGGAAATAAAGCTATTAAATGAGGAAATAGATTTATATATCTATCGCTTAGATAAGGTTGATAAATGGTATAACAGGCCGTGGGTAGGCATTACAGGAGGTTTTTTAGGTACTATACTTTTACTTAATACTATAGACTATACGCTGCCTGATTAATCCTTGTATATTTATTACTGTTAACAACAACATTTTGCAAAATGAATAAAAACGAAATTAAGGAAATCATAATTGAAGAGATTAAAGATGTCTTGAAAGAAATGGCATCTCCTGAAATAATGGCCGCTGATTCGCGCCCTGAAGAAGACGACATTACACCTCCAGGTATTGAAGATATGTCACCAGACCCCATGTTTGGTGCTAATCCTTCATATGTTGAAGAAAAGGAGTTATCTGAAATGCCTCGTACATCTAATATTTTTAAACTTAGCCAAGAAGCTAGTATGAAAGATGTACTTCAATTTATGCAACGTGTAAATGATGTTCTTAAAACATTTAAATCACCAGGACAAAAGCGCCCTAAAAAACGTTTTACACCTGAAGAAATGAAAGCA